>Ga0131853_10000177_pt1 | contig 110745 bp, 91 predicted proteins | sample TergutLab28metaG_FD_92764 | JGI IMG/M metagenome (GOLD analysis project Ga0131853, IMG submission 92764) | Labiotermes labralis P1 segment gut microbial communities from Petit-Saut dam, French Guiana - Lab288 P1 (version 2) (version 2) | ecosystem: Host-associated > Arthropoda: Insects >...
GGCAGTTACGTACAGGCTACCGAGTATCATGGGTAAAATGCCGAAAGCGGGTTCGGCGGCGGTGGGTGCCCAACGCTGCCCCAACAGGAAATCCATGATGCCGATACGTCCTATCGCGGGTATGCCTTGCGCGAACAAGAAGACGCATATCAGCACCACGGCTAAAATGGAAACCAACGCCGCAATGAAGAAAACCCCGCGCATAAAGTTTTCCTTGTTCAGCCACCATTGCAAACTCTTTAATTTATTCATTATGTATTCCTTTTTTCATAACATCACAACTTCGTGTCAAATTGACACGAAGTTGTGATGCGGATATTTATGCCACGGTTTAATTAATCCCATTCCAACGCGTAACTTCGCCTGTAAAAATGGCTTTGATTTGGTCAATGGTAATATTGGTCAACGGGTTTGCCGTGTTGACAATGACGGCTACCCCGTCAAGCGCGATGTCGATATCCGTAAGCGCGGCTTTTTCGGTTTCACGAAGCAAACGGCTGGACATGCCGATATCGATTACGCCGCTGGTGGCTTCGTTGATACCGGTTCCGGAACCCCCGCTGGAGATTTCGATGTTGACGCCGGGGTTAAGCACTTCGTACGCTTCTTTCATCCGTTGCATCAGGGGTTCGACCGAAGTGGAACCGCCGACCCTTAACGTACCCGTAAGGCCGCGGGTTGTGTATGTTGGGGCGTTAACGTCTACCATCGTCCAGTTTGTTGCCGCGATTTCTTGACCTTGGGAAGAAAGCATAAAAGCGATGAAATCCTGCGCCAGTTCGTTAATTGCGTTGTCTACATTGTATACGATGGTAAAGGGACGTTGCAATCCATACGCACCGCTGCGGATGGTATCGTCCGAGGGGAGTACGCCATCTACGCTGAGTGCTTTAACCGTGTCATTCATTGACCCTACGGATATATAACCGATGGCAAACGAATTATTCATTACGTTGGTGCGTATGCCCGCTGTTGAATTTTCCACCACGGCTTCCACGTACATGTCATCGCCCACGCCGGTGATGCTAACGAACGCATCGCGGGTACCGCTGCCGTCTTCGCGGGTAAATACCGCGATAACGCGACTTGTATCAAAAGTGGCGGCTGGTGCAGGGGTTGGTGTGGCGGTGTTGGCGGGGCGTGGTGTAGCGGTGTTGGCGGGTTCGTTCCCATTGGAATTTCCGCAAGCCGCCAAAGCGAGCAGGAAAATTGCCAACAGGGAGATAAGTACAAGCGTTTTCTTCATGAATCATTCTCCTTAACGATTTTTAACTTCGTTAAGGATTCTACTCATAAAAAATTTTTCGTACTACCATGAAAGTGTATAGTTTATGTAAAATGTTTGTAAAGTCGTAAACCTTTTAATTTATTTTGTTTATCAAATCCCTTGACGAACGTTTAATCTATTCTATCTTATCCAACCACTCCATTACGATTTTGTATTCATGCAAGTCAAACTTTTTTTACACTTATCTGCACATCATTACCAATTTTCAATTTTTTGGAATTGTCTTTCCTTTTCCTCATTTAAAATTTATCATCTAATGAAATGATGATGCACTCGTCGCACATGCCGAGTGAATTAATGGTTATCACCTTCCCGCTCCACTCCTCTTTCAGCCAATCATCAACCAAGAGAAACAGCCATTCGTCTTTTTCGGATTGCTCGGCTTTTTTTTGCCGTCGCGTCATAGTTCCCCATGAAAACCCACTTGCAGTTATCGGGGTCGAACCGCAGCTTGAAACAGAATCCCTCGGTGTCGCGGTTGGCGATTGTCGGCTTCGCGTCTGTTCCCGTCCGCTCTTCTTTTTCAAGAACAAACACGCCGTCCACCGAACCGACCAAGCCCATACTGCCCGACAGGGTGTTAAGCGGGTCATCGTCTTTCAACTTGCGCGTGTGATGAATGAGAAGCAGGGTCAGCTTGTGCTTGTTGGTTATCTCGCGGAGCAGGGTCATGTCGCGGTAATCACAGGCGTAAATGTTTTTGTCAAACTCGGTATCACGGACGTGCTCTAACGTGTCGATGATGATTAACTTCGTGTCGTGGTAAGCGGCTAAGTGGTTGTGCGTCTGTTCAATTAAGCCGCTGTTAATTCCGAATGAAGCCGTGGTAAGTTTCAGCCGTGAGATGTCTACCGCCGCCGCTTTGATTTTGTTCAGTCTGTCCTGTAAGCGCGGGTAATTATCTTCAAGAGCGAGATACAAAACATCACCGTGGGGCAGTATTTTTTCAACGGCGAATTGCAACGGCTCATACTTCTGCGCCATGAGAGTATTGCCGTCAATGATTTCAAAAACTTTCGGCGCGGTGGTGCTTGTTGTTTCGTTCATTGGGATTATTCCTTTTATTTTGGATTTTTAATTGCCATCTATATAAAAACCCCTCGGCGGTGACGTCTTTCCGAAGTGAAGGCTTGGATATTTGTTTATTTAACTCATTATTATGTAATAAATAATAAATATTATGTTATTCGTTAAAAAACATTTGACAGTCATAAATCATGGTGCTATATTATGATTATCACGACATACAAAAATAAATCTGGAAGGTGGTTTTCCAAAATGGAAAAGCAAGCAGAAAAAATTATGCGCTTCAGCAAAGTCATTTATGTGTTGCTGAAGATAGCGTTTATTGTGCTTATCGTCGCAGGCTCATTACAAGCGCTTTCTTTGCTCTTGTCGTTATTAAACCTAAACACAGAAATTGTTACGATTGTCGGGGTTGAAATGGAAGCTCCGCTATTATTCAAGTTGGGTGAAACAAAACTCTATCTGCCAATGGCGTGGGAATCCAATTTCGATATTATGGGTACACGCTCCCTTTTTGAAATTGGATTTGAAGATTTGATGCTTACTGTTTTTACAATTATTGGACTTGGATTCGGTAAATCAGTTTTCAGCTTGTTGCGAGAAAATGGTTCGCCGTTTCGTGATGATGTAGTAAAATCTTTGAAGAAATTGGCGATAGCCCTTCTTTGTATGGGTGTGGTTGCGGGACTAACATCTTTCTTTGCGGCTGGTATCGTTTGGGTGCTTTGTCTGATTTTCGATTATGGACGCTCACTTCAAAACGAAAGAGATACCACATTGTGAGGTGATGACTGTGGCTATCATTTTGCGGCTTGATAGAATGATGGCTGATAGAAAAATATCACTTAATGAACTCGCGGGAAAAATTGGCATTGCCAACGTGAACTTATCAAATATCAAGACAGGAAAAATCAGCGCAATCCGTTTTTCTACGCTTGACGCAATATGTGATGTTTTAGACTGTCAGCCCGGTGATATTCTCGAATACAAACGAGTGGCGAAAGAAGATGAAAACAGTTGAAGCGAAGTGGGAACAGGGTGCGTTTCACCCGCTTTTTCAAAGCGTGTGACCCATTCTGACGGTTAGGCTACGCCATTCCCGTCGTGGGCGCTGCTGCGGGCTTCGCCGCCGATGGCGTCGATACGTCCGAACGGAAAACCTCCGCCATGCTGCGTTGCCTTTCTGCCCATTAGGCTTCGTGCTCCGTGTGAACCGCCCCGCTTGTCGGCTTGCGGCTCTGCTTGCACAATGGGGAACGGCGGACTCAATCATATCAAGCATAATATCCGAATCCGACCCGCCGCTGTAAGACAAGACAATGCGTTTATGTTCGCGTAGCTTGTTTCGCGTAACCATCAGATATTTATGGATGTTGAGGTTGGCGGGTACGGCTTCGGTGATGAATTGGTAAAATTGGTTGTAGTTCATCAAGGTATAAATCTCCCTTCGTTGGAATAAAAATAGCCGTGAGGTTCGCTCTCGGCCAATTAGCTTGACTTGTGATGATACTTATTGATTTCACTTTCTTGTGTTCCCACACTCCATATCAATTACCACTCTCACCGTGATATAATTTTGTTTATCAAATCCATTAACGAACATTTAATCTATTCTATCTTATCCAACCACTCCATTACAATTTTATATTCATGCAAGTCAAACTTTTTTCCCCCCGATTTTTAAACTTATCTGCAAATCATTACCGATTTTCAATTCCTTGGAATTGTCTTTCCTTTTCTTCATTTAAAAATTTATCATCCAATGAAATGATGATGCATTCGTCGCACATGCCGAGTGAATTAATGGTTATCGGGGAAACGCGGCATGTATTTTCCTTGTTGTATATACAATAATTGTTTTCACAGTTCATGTATACTATCTCGTCGTTCAATGTATTTCATATTGAGATACAACGCAATATTTTTTATTTGAGATACCTTATAATTTCCACGGTGATGGACATGAAGTATGAAGTATTGAAATATAACCGTATTAAGGATATACACAATGACTGTGGTTTAAGCCAAAGTCATGTGGCGGGGGAATTGGGGGTAGCGCAAAACACCATGTCCCAATATGAAACGGGAGAACGTAACATCCCCAATGAAGCAATAATAAAAATAGCAATCATATATAAAACAAGCATTAATTATCTGCTTGGTCTAACCGATGAAAAACGTCCGTACACAAAAAAATAGAACCCGTAAATCTTTTCTCTATTGTTATATCATCACTAAAAAAGCAACGGCTGTGCCGTTGCCGGATATAGGCTTTTCGGGGGTTTTGCTAATCCAGCAAGCAAGGCGTGTGGTCGGTCACTTCGTTTCCTCCACACGCCGCTTGTTGGGGTGTACCCCAAGCCCCGGCACAAAACCCGTGTGGGTTTTGTGCCATGAAGCCGTCGCGTTGCTCCGTCTGCTCCGACGCGCTTCGCTTGCGGGGAATGTCAAAACCGTGCCGCCACGGATGAAAAAGTATAAAAAATTTATCGTGTGTCGTCACCGCTCCTTACGTTTTTAGTGCGTCCGTTACTCCGTGCGCCGTCAACGCCAAGTAATAATTCTGTATCCCTCTTAGCCGATTGTAAATCAGAAACGTATCGTTTCATGCCGTTTCGGGCTTGTTGGCAATCGTATTTTTTTTGGGATAGTGCGGAATATTCCTCCCGTAATTCTTTAATGGTCGGCAGTTTATCAAGCCCCAAGGAATCAAAAAAAGCCTTCGCCGCTTCCACGGTTTCGATGGCTTTTTTGTTTTCATCTCGGAAAGTGGGGTTGCGTTTCAAGCGTAGGTATTGGGAATATACATCCCTGTTTTTGTTATACGCGCCAATGTGCCGTTGTAAATCGTTGACTTCATTTATGCGGACGATGCTTGCGTAAATGCGTTTTTGTAGCCCGTCATATTCGGCTTGGGCGTGGTCGGCGGCGTGGGTCAGCGCGTCCATGTCGGTGAGATTGTGGGTTTGTAAAAACAGGATTGTTTCGGCGGCTTGCTGTAAGCTGAAACCCTTTGCCCACCGTTTGTAACCGGGGGAATCCTTTGCCTTGATTGAATTTTCCAAGTCAATGATAAGGTTTATTTTCTTATCGTGGGATGATGGCGATACATTATTTACCATTGACGCATGTGTTTCTTCATTAAATATAACTTGCTTTTCATCGTTTTTAACATCGTGCAGCTCGGCAACTCTTTTCCGTAAAGACAATTCATCATACCCTTCGGGCAAGCCTTTTTTTCCGGTTGTGAACCTAAAGAAGCGTTCCGCACCCTGCGGTTTTATGGAAATGGTTTTACCTCGCCGTTTGATTTTGCATCCGTCTTTTGTAAGACACTTCAAAAAATCATCGAAGTTTTTGGGTTGGTGGGTTTTCAAAACTTCATCAATCAACCCCGCCAACCTGTCCCGCTTGGTTGACGTTTTATAGCGGTTTGACTTCCCCTTGCTGTGCTTCGGGTTCTCCACCACGGATAACCCCCGCTCATTACAAATGCGGTCTGCCACCCTTTGTACACGCTTATATGAATGGAGTTCGTTACGCAACTTTTTATCGCAATCCAAATTTACGGCGTTGATAACGATATGGCAATGGATATGCGGCTTATCGGTGTGGGTGGCAACAACAAAGGAATGGTTGCCGCTTGATAACTCCATCGCCAACTCCCAACCCAATTTACTTGCCGTTTCCGCATCCGTTTCACCGGGCAAAAATGAAAGCCGAACGTGGTACGCCAGTATTTCATTATCGCCTTGGTCGCGTCCTGTTTTATAACGATATTCATCCCGCGCAAACATAAAATCCTGTGCCGCTACATCGGGTTCACATTCAAAACCCGTTACCAAAGTTCCCCCTTCGGTCTTGTCGGGGTTCATTAAATATTCAATCGTGCGCTTCAAAGTCTGCGCCGCGCCCCATGCTTTATTAGGATGGATGGGGGTGATTTGACTTGTTCCCATTGCTTCACCTCGTTATAATTTCACTATGCAAAAATAAAAAACGGAGCGGGGTGGTATAAAATTGGGTGATGAAAAACAAAGTCGCAAGGAATACATGGATAGGTATTACGCCGAAAACAAAGCGGAAATATCCGAACAAAGAAAAGCGATACGCCAAGCCCGCCAAGAAGAAATAAACGCCGCTGACCGAGCGCGTTACGCCAATGACCCCGCTGCCCGTGAACAGCGGTTAAGAATCAAAACCAAGAATCGGCAAACCCAAATAGAACGTATCGCTACCGATCCCGAAGCCAAAAAAAAGCACGAAGAACGCCTAACCATACGCCGCCAACTCCACAAGGAACGCCTTGCCACCGACCCCGAATACCGCAAATTGAGGGATAGTTACAACGCCAACCAACGTGAAAAACGCCAAAAGCAAAACCTTGAAAAACAAAAAAGCGCGGGGGATGAACCATAAATCGGCCATCCCCCGCTTCCTTTTTTATGCTTGTTTTTCGTCAAAAATGAAGTCACAAGTTTAACAATTTTTGTACCTTTCCGAAAACCTTTAACGCATCGGACACTTGCAAACGCAGATTGCCAACCTCCTCCCGTAGTTCAATCATGTCGGCGGCGTAGATGCTCCGTGTTTCGTTTGCGCGTTTGGCTACTTGGTTGATATTGTTTGTGGCGTTAGCCATAAGGCGTAATGCCTCGCGGACTTCCTTCACATCCATCCGAAGGATATACCCCATCAAAGCCATGTTGCGAACGTAGGATTGCATATTGGTTATCCTTGCGTCATTCATGCGCCGCAACAGCAAGTCGCGCTCATCATCCGTCAGCCGTACCTCAACACGGATTTTTCGCTTGCGATTTCTGTCCATAAATTTGCATCCCCTTCCTACCGTTCATCATGGCTTTTATTTTTTGATTTGGACGGCGTGGGCTGTGTGGGTGTACGCTCGTCTATTTTTACTTCGGTTTTTTTCGGTGGCGGCGTTGGCGGTATATCAGCTTCCGGCGCGTCGCCTTCATGGGTTTGTTCTTCCGGTGCATCGTTGCCGTCCATACTTAAAAGCGCGTCCAATTCCGTAAGCCTTGCCGATTTTACGGTTAATTCATCTTCGAGGGGGAAGGGCTTGGCAAGTTCTTGTTTGGCGTTTTCCACTTGGGAATAAAGGGTTTGTAAATTGGCTTCCGTTCCGTCAAGGGTCATGGCGATTCGTTCAAGGGCGTTGTCGATACGGGTGATATTTCCTACCGGGTCGATACCGAGCGAAACGGTATGGGACATCGCGCCTTTCAAAAAGCATTTGTACTCGCTTCCGAGGGGTTCATAATAAACATACATATCAAAACCCCTATAATCGCCAACCTTTTCCGGCGTTGTACCCTTTACGTTATGACAAGATTGTATAAGTGCCGTACCCGCATCCTTGCGCTCGGTATAGTTAAACGCGCCGATTTTCATGGGGCTGATACCTTCAAAACCTTTGTGTGTATTCGCTTCCAAACGCGACATATCGGCTTTGTAACCCGCAATCTCCAACTTGGACGATTCAATCTGCTTGGGGAAGGTAAGGCGCAGATTATCCTCCAGTTGGTACTGTTGGCTTTGGTGGTGGGCCTTAAACATTTTTAATTTGGCAACCTCAACATCCAATCCCATCTTTTCAGCAATGAGGGGATTACCCGCGCACAACGCCTTTATTTCCGCATACGACAACGCCTGTTCGTCCATATCATCGCAAGTGCGGACGGGGCTTTTGCTCGTCATTATTTGCGAGATAAATTCCTGTTTCTTTTGGACGGTTTGGAAAAGGTAACTGTCAAACGTACCCTCCGTCACGTATCGGAAAATATCCACTTCGGGATTGTTGTTGCCCTGCCGCTCGATACGCCCCGCCCGTTGCGCCAAATCCGCAGGCCGCCAAGGGCAGTCAAGGTCATGCAGGGCGATAAGTTTATCCTGCACGTTCGTACCGCTCCCGCATTTCGCGGTAGAACCAAACAACACACGCACCTTGCCGGAACGCACCTTTGCGAACAACTCCTTTTTTTGCGCTTCGGTGTTGAAGTCATGGATAAATGCAATCTCGTTTTCGGGTACGCCTTTGGCAACCAACTTATCACGAATATCGTCATACACGTTGAAACGCCCGTCTTTGTTGGGTGTGCTGAAATCACAAAAGACAAGCTGTGTCAGCCTGTCCTCTGCGGTTTCATCCCATATACGATACACATTTTCCATACACAAGTTGACTTTACTGTTGGGGTCATCGGGGAGCATGGGGTTCATCATGCGTTGGTCAAGCCCGATTTTTCGCCCGTCCGAGGTTATCTTCAACATGTTATCTTCGGAGGGGTCAACTTGTTTGTTCTGCACCGCTGTAGCCCTTTCGGACAACGCCTTTACCATATCTTTTTGTATGTCGGTAGGTTTTGCGACAATGGTATGGAAGTTTGCCTTGGGTCGGGGTAAATCCAACGTATCGGCGGTTTTAATATCCGCAACCTCGCCGAACAGGGTCATTAGTTCGGGCAAGTTTTGAAACTTGGCAAACCTTGTACGGGCGCGATACCCTGTACCTTCGGGGGCAAGTTCCACCGCCGTCACCGTTTCCGCAAACGTGGATGCCCATGCGTCAAAATGCCCCAAGTTCATGTCTTGAAGGGTGTCGTATTGCAAGTACCTTTGCATGGTATACATTTCGGCAAGGCTGTTGCTAATTGGCGTACCCGTGGCGAAAATCACCCCCTTGTTACCCGTTTCTTCATCCAAGTATCTGCACTTCATAAAAAGGTCAGAGGACTTTTGCGCTTCGGAAGTAGATAAACCCGCCACATTCCGCATCTTGGTGATGAGGAACAGATTTTTGTAATTGTGTGCCTCGTCAATAAAGAGCCGATTTACCCCAAGCTGCTCGAAAGTGACGACATCATCCTTGCGGGAATCGTCCATCAGCTTTTCAAGGCGTATTTCAAGGTTCTTCTTAGATTTTTCCATTTGCTTGATGGTGAAGTGTTCACCCTTGTCGCGTTTCACTTGCTCGATGCCCGCGGTCAAATCGTCAATCTGTTCCCGTAACAACCGTTCCTGCCGTTCCGCAGATAAGGGGATTTTTTCAAATTGGGAATGGCCGATAATCACGCAATCATAATCCCCCGTTGCGATACGGGCGCAGAATTTCTTGCGGTTTTTCGGTTCAAAATCCTTCTTGGAAGCGACAAGGATATTTGCGGAAGGATACAGGCGCATAAACTCCGCCGCCATGTCTTCAATGATGTGGTTGGGTACAACCATCATAGATTTACTGCATAAGCCCAACCGTTTGCTTTCCATTGCCGCGCCAATCATTTCAAAGGATTTCCCCGCACCCACTTCATGGGCTAACAGGGTATTGCCGCCGTAGAGAATCCGCGCAATCGCTCCGCGTTGGTGTGGGCGCAAGGTGATTTCCGGCGATGCTCCGGCAAATTCGATGTGTGAGCCGTCGTATTGCCGTGTTCGGGTGGAGTTGAACAGCTTGTTGTACTTGCTCACAAGGGCTTGGCGGCGGTCAGGGTCTTTGAATATCCAATCCTTAAACGCTTCTTTGAGGGCATCCTGTTTTTGCATGGCAAGGGTCGTTTCTTTTTTATTAACTTCGCGGATTTCTTTGCCGTGTTCATACTTGATGTCATATACGCGGATGTCCCTCAAGTTAAGGCTTTGTTCTAAGATGGCGTAAGCGTTCGCCCGCTTTGTGCCGTAGGTGGTATATGCCTTTACATCGTCGTAGCGGGGAGTGGTTTTGCCGGAGATATTCCATTCGCCCGTGTGGTCGGAATAATTAACCTTAATCGCGTTCTTTTGATAATAAGGCGTTTCCAATACCTCATAAGCGAATTGCTGATAGTAATCCTTATCTACCCACGTTGCACCCAAACGGACGGCGATTTCGGAAGCGTCCAGCTCTTTAGGTTGCGCATCTTCAAGAGCGGCGATATTGACGGCAAGCTGTGGAGATAACGCACCCCAATCAAGGTCGCTTTCGCTACTGCGTTGTTTGATGGTGTGTTCAAGGGATTTCGCAAACCCCAATTTCTCCCGCACGTTGCCGGAAAGGTACGCATCCGCTGTTATATAGGGGCGTGATTCAAGAAATTGTTTGTAACCTTCAAATTCATTCCCCGCTTCCATACAAAGCCTTTGCAACTCATCACGGCTGGGTATGATGCCGCCTTTGACGCTTTCACCGCCTAAATCCTTAAAGATAACGCCTTGCAAATCTTGGGCGATTTCTTCCTCGGTTTTCCATGCCAACTCAGCCATGTACGGCATATCCACTTTACCCTTGCGGGATATGGACACCGCCAAAGCCTCGGCCGCTGTGTCAACGGAATATATCTCCACTTCTTGTTTAATGGTGCGCTTCGTGAAAATATCGGATTTACGTTCCAATTCGCCGTTTTCGTCCAATACTTCCAATGATGCAAGCAAATAGTATGAAGAATCTTCGTTAAAAGCGCGGGCGTTGGCACTTGTGTTTATCAATCCGTGCTTTTTCGTGAAATTATCATACAGGCTGTTCAACTGCCCTTGCATCGCCGCTATTTGCTCATCCGAACCGTCGAAGAGTTGGATGTCGATGAGTGCTTTCGCCGTATCACGTAAACCCACCATGCCTTTGATACGTTCCAACGTAGCGGCAGGCATATCCACCGGGCGCATGATGCTGTTTTCACGGAAATAAACGGTATCATCCACAAGGGTATAGCTGAAATTCTTAACGCTTGGATCGGCGGGCAAAACGGGTGCGGCAGAAGCATCCAAATCCAAAACATCCACTTCATTTACATCATTAACACCTAACCCCATATCAATGGGCGTTATTTGCCCCTCAATATGAAAAAGGGCTTCCTTGAGTTGTTGGTTCAAGTCAGCCCCTTCGATGGGTGTACACGTTGTTGTGTTTTCGTTGCCGTACATTCGCAACCCCGATTCTGCCGTCATGTTACCAATTATCATGTGAGGGTTGTCTGCGAAGTAGGTGTTTATTGAAATATCCTTTTCGGGGTTAAGTGCATCGGGTATTTGTTCCAAATGTACCCACGGCGGCTCAATATCCCGCAGGTTCTCCCGTCTTTGTAAAAAGATAATGTCGCTTGTCACTTCCGTTCCGGCGTTTTTAAGAAAGGCGTTGTTGGGTAAACGAACCGCACCCAGTAAATCCGCTCGTTGGGCAAGGTATTTTCGGACGGAGGGGTTTACTTTATCAAGCGTACCCTTGGAAGTGACGAACGCCACGATACCACCGGGGCGTACTTGGTCGAGGGTCTTGGCGAAGAAATAGTCGTGTATCATAAATTTGTGTTTGTCGTACTTTTTATCCACTACGCCAAAACCGCCGAACGGCACGTTACCCACGGCAACGTCAAAAAAGGAATCGGGCATGGAGGTTTTTTCAAAGCCCATCACTTTAATGTCGGCTTGCGGGTACAACTGCTTGGCAATACGCCCCGTGACGGAATCCAACTCCACGCCATACAGCTTGGCGTTTTGCATGGATTCGGGGAGCAGACCGAAGAAGTTACCGACACCCATTGCCGGCTCTAAAATATTGCCACTCGTTACCCCCATGCGTTCCAATGCCTCATACATAGCGGATATGACCGCGGGGCTTGTGTAGTGGGCGTTGAGTACGGAAGCTCTTGCGGTTTCGTATTCTTCGGGGGATAACAAATCCTTTAATTCCTTGTACTCCTTCACCCAACCCAATTTTGAATCGTCAAAGGCTTCTTGCAAGCCGCCCCAACCGACAAAGCGTGAAAGAACGGCTTGTTCATCGGGGGTGGCATGGCGGTTTTCGGTTTCGATGGCTTGTAGGGTTTTAATGGCCTCGATGTTGTAGGCATATTTGGTTTTCGCGCCGCCTTCGCCTAAGTGCGGGTCGGTGATGCGGAAGTTGGTTGGTGTGGATTGTTCCGTTTGCGGTATGCTACGGTTTCGGGTTTCAATATCATCCCTGCCGTGTCGGATAACCACATCATACCCTGCATCAGCGAGGCGTTCGATATAACCGTCAAGCGTGTGTTGGGGAACACCCACCATCGGTATGCGTTCTTCCATACCCATATCACGGGCGGTTAAGGCGATTTGCAACGCATCAGATACAAGCCGTGCATCATCCCCAAAGGATTCATAAAAATCCCCCAACCTATAAAGCAATATTTCATTGGGGTGTTGGTTTTTAATAAATTGGTAATCACGCCACAAGGGAGTGCCTTGGGAACGCGGTTCTTGCGGGGGGTCATTCGGTGACGGCGTTTCCTTTTCGGTTGTGATTGTCGGCGTTTCTATTTCCTGTTCCAACGCACGGAATTTACGTACAAACGTGTCAAGGATTGTCGGGTGGGTATCTAATATGAAGTAATGCATTTCTGCATTAGCGGTATCAAATGTTTTTGCCCATTCCTTGTTTTCATTTGAGTAACGCCTATCATAGTCGAAATGTTTCAAATTATTTCCTAAAATCCATCCCACACGCTCTACACCAAATTCATCAACAACTGCGCGGGCGGCGGCTTCGGTGTCAACGTGTTGCGTACCCGGCATCGTGCCGCTTACGCTTCGTTCAATAATTGCCTGTTCAATAGCGGCCGCACACTCGCGGTTTAAGTTCATGCTTTCTACCGCTTGTTTCCTTTCTCTCCTTTCAATCGAATCCCGTAATGTGTATTTGTAGACGGGAATTTCGTTTTTCGGAACATTAGGGCTTTCGAGGGGTGCGGGTTCTACCGCTTCCCTTTCCTGTTCGGTTAAAACGGCTTCCCGCTCCGGCTCGGTAAAAATGCCATTCTCAACAAGATATTTAGCGTAATCGTGGGTGGTCTTGTTGATAGGATAAAAAACATCGCCGCCGTTTTCGGTTTTATCTGTGATTAAACGGTACTCCGTGTTGAAATAACTTTCCGGCAAAACCGATTCATCATAAAACGCCAAATAATGTACGTAGGGATGATTTTCTTTAAGCCAAACGGCAAACCCGCTTTCCTTTCCATTTTCGTCTATATCCGCGGTTGCAAAGGCTTGGCGCACCTTTTGATTTTCAAAAGCGTTATGCACGTTTTCACGTATATAATCGTTTAAGCCGTATTCCTCGTTTTGGTATTTATTCTTTAACATTGATACGCTTCTAACGGATTTACCGTCTTTGAGTGCTGCTTCGATAAAATCCTTGGTACTGAGGTTGCCGTATTCCTTCGTAACGAAACCCTTATCGAGCGTTTCCAAAACACGCGCTTTTTGCATAGGTGGAAGGTTATCCGCAAAACCGTGGGTGTTTTCGTAAATTGCTTTGGCTTCCGCATCGGCTTTTGCTTTTTGTTCCATTTGTACACGTACCGTTTCGGCATCTTTTTTGTTAGCTTCCCAAAGGGTGATGCGTTCTTCCATATCGGAGGCTTTGATATATTCGGCATGTTCGGAAAGCGTACCGTCATTACGAAATTCGCTGATAAGGTAGTGGGGTTCGGGTTCAGCACCGGGAGGGGCTATGTTTTCAAGAGAAGCGATAATCAAATTATTTCTGCCGTTGAAAAACTCACGCCCGATATAGGGGTCGTTGGTGGGATTTTCACGTATGCGTTCAAGTCTTGATTTATACGGCACGTCAAGCGGGAAATGTTCTGCCATGATTTCATAAACTTTTTCCGCGATTGCGATGGGTAAAATAAAACCAATGACCGCGCCGTTATCATCCTTAACAACCAACCCGTGCTTTCGGCTTTCGTAGTCGTCGGCGTTTTTTACGTTAAGGGATGCACCGTCACCAAATACATCAACAAATGTTTTGTTATACGTAAAATACTTAGTGCCGTCCGTAAAAAGGATGTTGTCATGAACGCTATCCTTAAACGGCTTGTAAGCGTGGTTTCGGCTTGTATCGAGGTTGTATAATTCGCCCTCCGTTTTCATGGTACGCAAAATAACTTCATTCTCAACGGGAACAAGCGGCGGGAGTGTTTTTTTGCGTTTGTCGGCGTTCCTGTAGAGATTTAATTGTTCCGCTACCTTGTTAATATCCTGTTCGGCGGGCTTGAAAATGAAATATTTATTGGAAATGAAAAGCTGACCGGAATCATCCCTAGCGTACAGGAGATGGTTTGTCGGGTCGTTAGGGTTGCGAAACATATCCGCAATAGCACGGGTGATGGGTAAACCGCTTGAGGGGGCGTTTTCCGCTACGGTAGCCCGTGCATGTTCCCGTTTGTTGATATAATCCCATTCTTGCGGGGTAAGGAATTGTTTATCATCCAGTAAAATTCCTATGCGATGCTGTACCTTATCCCACGGTACGGTTACGGGCGTTGTTCCGTTGTTGATAACGGTGATGCCGTCCGTATCACCACCGAACGCTTCACGTAAAAAATCCGCTGTATCTAAAGCACGAGCGGATTCATCATGCGCTATATGCTCATACACACGGATTTTGCTTTCATTGTCGCCGTTCCATGCAATGATGGCGTTGTCTATATCCTTTTGGGTGACGGGTATGGGTTGGGTGGCGGCGATTTCTTGTTCCGCTTTTTCGTCCGCTTGAATGGCGGCGATTTGCTCCCTTTCGGAATAAAGACCGTGGATTTCGTTGAATACATCATTAAGGGTTAATTGCGTGGGTATGGTCTTTGACGGTGTGCTACTCCGTATTGGCGTGTTAATCCTTTTGGATGTGTCGGCGGCTTCGGTGGAAATTTCACCCGCTTTACCTTCTTGTAAAAATGGTAAAGGTTGTGCGACAAGTTCATAATTCGGAAACAGGGTATATTCGCCTTTTTCAAAAGCCTTTAGGTTATCAAGGGTTTCCCTGCGGCTGTCATGGGAACGGTGGTCGGCAGGGGTTTCTTGCATAACATCAAGCATAGACAAAAGAAGATCGGCGCGTATATCGGGATTATCGAGCAAATCACCGACACGGCGTGCTTCGTGCCAAAAATAAGCGGAGTGCGAAATGGGGATAGGCGGCGACGTTTCGGTATTATCATAAAAACGAATAATACTTGCACCAAGGATTTGCCGTTCATACGACGGTAAGCGGTCAAGTTCGTTTGGGGTCATGTATTCGCCGTTTTTGATAAGGCTGTTAATTCGCTCTGCGACGTTCGCCCAACCAAGGCTAACCTTTGCGGAAGGTTCTAAAATTTTGCCCTTTTTTAATGTAATACCGTTACTGTCATGGTTTTCCCAACTGCTATCGACATTGGGGATACCGATGCTGCTACCTCCCGTACCGTATTCATCACGTAAAAATTTTGTCCGTTCCCCTGCGCTGTGTTCTTGAAGGAAATAGGAAAATATACGAAACTTACTATCTTCAATGTTTGACCCCATTTTTATACGCGCGTTAATTTCTTCGTTTGTAATAACGCTCATAGCAGGGTCAAGATTGCTGCCCGTAAAAAAGCCGCTTGTTTGGGTGTTGTCCCTTGCAAGCGGCTTTTCGGGTGTTCCGTTTAATATAGATTTATCAGGCGGCGGCTCGGTTAGCCGTATATCAGTTCCGTTTTGATTATTTCCTCCACTTGGGCTTTCAATGCGTTCATGTGTCCCACCCATGCCATCGGGTCGGTGTTCTTCAAATCCTCCGATACGGGGTTGGCTTTCACCATTTGCGCCATCATGGATTCTATTCTGTCCTTCGCTTGCTCCTCTATCTCGTGGCAATGGAGGAACAGCTTGCCTGACATTTTCAAGTCCGTGTAGATTATCCGGCGGTGTTCCTTGAGGAAGTTCTTGCGCATCAAACCCCACTTGGTCAACGATGGCAGCTTCTTCTCGGTTTCGGGAATCCCGATGTCGGGTATCAAGTAATCCCCCTCCCAACGATATGTTATCTCTACCTTCGGTGCGGGTGTTCTGCCTGTTTTGGTTGCGGTCATGGGAGTTGCTCCTCTCTTTTCGTGCAAGCCGCGCTTGCTCCTTGTCGTGTTCTTTTATAGCTATTCCGATTTCGCGTAAAACATTTTCGGAAATCGTGCTGATGCCTTCGCCAAGTGCCTTTAATGATTTGGGGTTATCAAAATCGTCAAGGTGTTGGAAAAACGCGCTGTCTTGGCGGGTGTAAGCCGTAGTATCAAGCCCGCATCGTGACATAATCATGTAGGCGGTGCTTTCGGCTAGTGTCGCTTCAAAATTATTTATGTCGGAGATGACCGTTCCTTCAACTTCAAAGGCTTGTAAAATATCGTCAATATTTTCTTCAATATAGTCCTTGGCAAGTTCGGCGGCGAGGGTGGGGATTTCGTTTAAGGGATGGCCGATTACTTGGGTGACGAGTTCTTCATGCTCAGGGCGCATTTGCCATATATAAGGTATTTTGGGGTTATACCGTCCCTCGGTGGTATCAACAAAATCAAAAACATACCGTAATTTCTGTTCACCGTCCGAATCGTCCAATAACGCGATGCCTTTTGACCCTCTAATAATGGAGCGGCCTACGGGCTTGTTCCACGTTTTCAATTCGGCGCAAGCGGTGGCATTGGGCTTTTGCGCGTGGATGAGTAGCTGTTCATCGAAGCTGTACTTGTACATACGGGCGGCGGTGGTAAGCATATTCGTCCAACTCGTTACATCGTTTACGACATATCTTCCGTGTGCTTCCAATAAATCGTTGTAATGCAAATACTTATTTGACACCTAAATTTCCTCCTTTACTATACCACGCATGGCGGGTACGTGTCAACATTATCGCTACCCACTTACATTGTTGTGGGCTTCACTTTTCTTTTTCACATCCTTCATTTTTTCGATGAAAGAAACGGGGGGCTTACGTAAATGGTTGATAAATGCGTCTAAAATTGAATTGTGGGTTGCTATGTGAAAAGTGGGATGGTTGTCACCGCTCCCCATGCCGTCGTTACGATAAACCTCTGCCCATGAAATATTTTTTGTAGAAAAACCGTTGGGGTTAAATTGGATATGCTTGGACAACACCCACATCATCCGTGCCTTGCCGTATCTGTCGAGTAGATATTCCGCAGGGGTCGTTAGGTTATAACGGTTTCCAACTTCTTTATACTTTTGAATGGTTGCGGTTATGGCTTCGGCGCAGTCAATGTCTGTTCGGCGGTTAATATCGTAGTTTTCCAATGCGTTGTGGTTTTCCGCTTCATTGGCTGAGAATCTTATAAAAGGTGCTTCCCTTCGATTTTCCGGCAGGGCGGGCGGCGTTGGTGGTTTATACGGCGATGGCGATACAGGGGATGGTGGCAGGGAAACGGGAGGGGCTTCAATTTGGGATTGCGTTGTAATAACTGCTACCGAAGGGGTGGGTTGCACCGCAGTAATAAATTCGTTTTTCGTCATATCATCATCGTGTTTTTGCTTTTCATTGCGTCCTTCCTCCCCTACGAATGAAAGTAATTTTTTGAATGTGCGTCCGTTGGCGTAAAACGAGGTAACGATGCCATCTTTACGGATAGATAAAATATCGCTGATAGCCAATGTACGCCCCTTGTAATCATCCGGCCGTTCCACGGTAAGCCACATAAAAATACCCTCCGGCGTGTCGGAGGGTGGGGCGGGCAATGGAGCGGTGTAAACAATGTGATAATCATGTCGGCTTATTTCAAGTTCATTTAATTGCAATTCTTCATATGATTTATACGCTGTGGGTATATCCTCTGATTTAATTTGATAAACGGCAAACGCATCACCGCTGTCATGGAGGTACTTAGCCTCCAGTATGGCTTCGGGGTTGCCGGATAATAAAGCGATGTATTCACGGGAATTTTGCCATACGCCGCAAGCCACGCCGAATAGTCCCGTATGGTTGGTTATATCGGAATCATAACGCGCCATTGCTTCGGTGCTATCCTTGTAAAGCATGTAAACGGTCATATCACGGCGGAACAGGGTAAGGGCGCGATCTTGGGTCAGCGGCAGGAGTTCGGGTCGGGTGTAACCGTATTGATTGCGTTCGGCTACGGTGATTGCCGGGTCGGGTGGGTACTTTATTAACGGCGGGTCGGGCAGCTTGGGACGTTCGGTTTGCATGAGCGGTTGTTTTTGGGTTGGTTCATGTACCGCCAACGGTTTTACGATGTGGTGGCTAAACGTTACCCCTGCGATTGTTTCTGTATGCAATTCGGTTGTATAAATCGGGGTTGCTTGCGGTTCGTTTGGAAGTTTTGGCTTCGCTCGTACTTCTTCGGGTGGTATTATTTTTGGTTCGTTTCGGGGTTTGGGGAGCGTCATGGGGTCAAGCCCACGTTCTTTACATACCAAGGCAAATTTATCCTTGATTATGTTGATTATTATTTCGGATTGATTTCTAATCCCCTCTAATGTATCTGCGTCAATGCTGCTTATATTGGCGGGGTCAAACGCCGTCAACTCCGAATCAACGTCAACCCCAAAGCGGCAACATACCACAAAGGTAACGCTTGCAACAAAAAAGCCTATGTTTTCAAAATAAGTACCGCCGTGCCTTTCGAGCCGCGCAAGACGTTCAAAGACGAGTTGTTGAATAACACCGTTAAAATCGGAATCATCGTTTATTGTCCTAGCCACAGGCAGTAAATTACCCAAAACCTCACCAAACACACAACGCAGGGCATCATCGGAAACAACATCCCCCGCCAACCGCAGTACAGGCTTACCTTCCGTTTGGGATATATCAAGCAGCCTAACATCCCCAAACTGCACAGGAGGGGTAATGAATACTTCCTCTATAATCCGCTTGCCCGAACCGTCCAACATAACCGCCCCGGTAAGAGGGTCGGTTTTACTAACTATTTTTTTCACGGGTTTTTGTTCAATCGGAGCTTTGATTTTTATGGTCTTGCCGCCTTTGATAACCCTACGCCCATATTGCTCCTTCCATCGGTCAAAATCCGCCAATTTGGTCGCGTGGGGCATTTGCGTGTATATTAACAAAATATTGCGCCAACTATAATGATAAAAATGCGATACCACACGCAAGAAATCACGATACCTAACAGGGTCGTGGAGTTCATATAACACATCTTCATTGTCCTGTGTGTCTTGAAAAATAAAATCCATAAATTATCGCTTCCTTTATTTGTTATCATCATTGGCCAACTTGTAATAATAACCCGAATCATGTATCTTTACTGCATGGGGGTGAGTTATTGAAATCATCAGACATACAAGTTGGACATATATATTATGTGGATTATGAACCTGTACGTGACGGTGAATTTAATGGACTGCATTTATCCGTCGTTTTGAAAAGAAATAATGATAAACACACTTTTGTAGTTATGCCTTTGACAAGTTCCGCAAATGGCGATGGCGTAAACAAAATTAAGATAGGTAAAATAACAGGATTGCCGTCAAATATAAGGAGTAAGGATACGTATGCGGTTTTCAATCAAGTACGAACCGTTAATGGCAATCGTTTTAGAGCATTAAAGAGCGGAAAAGGCAGGATAACCGTTCCGATGGACAGTAGTACCTTTGAAAGTTTGTATGTCTTGTTTATGCGCGATACGCTTTACAACCTTGACCACGATAAAAAAATAGCAATTCTTAAAAAAGCGTACGATGAGGAACGATTCAATAAAGCGGTAGATTTGGCATATACTGTAATCAAACTCCAAAGAATTGGCATAAATAAAGAAAAAATTACTGCGTTAAAAAATGAAATAAAGGAAATAATATCGGATGTGTCCTATCCATTGGATGCAAAACAGACAGCAGACGGTATACAAGCAGTTTTCAACGAAGTAAAAATTCATCATTGTAACCCGATGAAATCTATGTTACACTAAGGTGGAAAACAAGAAGGAGTTAGCTACTCCAACTTAGGCCGAAAGGTCGGAACGGGTATAGAATCCCAACAAAAAACAGAGGCGCGGATAAAACCGTGCCTTTGTCTTTCATAAAGTTTTTTCTTACGTACCATTTTTCAACATATGGTAAACAATCTGCGGTCTAGCCCATGTGCGTTGAAACTTACGCCAATCCTCGGCAGTTTCACCCCGTTCGTTTCGGTACAGCATGGCATACGGCCAAAAGCCCGCCCGCCAAGTGACAAACAACCGTTTTTCGGCATTTGCCATCGAATCGTCGGGGTAGCCAACCAATACATAGCATTTCAACTTATGCCCCGAAGCGTCTATAATCCCACCGTCCCGAAGCATTTTTCCGGCATTTACCAAAGCATCAAAATCCTCCGGCGAATCATAAGCAAAGTACATACGCTCGGTTTTCGCTTGCCGTAATAAATCTACATGCCACTCCCGCAAAAGGTATTTATCCAACCCACCCGTAAAAACAGGGCGTTGGGGTTGGTGGGACAGCATTTCAAAAACAGCTTTTATATGCGAATCGGAACAAGCCAATAAATTATCATCAAGGACATTCCAACCCGATTGTATGGGTAATTCCCGTATGCCACCTTCCCGCTGCGGCGATGAACAAAACCAACAACTCCCGTGACACCCGCGGGAAGTAATGACATAACCTTCTTTTAAGTAAAGACCCGGTACGAAGTCACCGCCGGGCGAGTTAAAGGCAGGCCCGCCTATTTTTACCCCAAACCCTGCCTTGTACCAATCCTGTGCAAGCTGTACCGCTTTGGGCATGTCGTATGTGAACGCTACGGAAACATGGACTTCTTTTATATTACCGCTCATTTTATCAAGATTGCTTAAAATTTCTTTTGTTGGCGAAGCGGTAAAGGCCAACGAATCATCCGGCGTGGCTTTTGTACGCCGTGGGAAAATACGGATAATATTGTGCATGACTGTCCCTCCCCCCTAAAACATGGATACACAAAATAAATAAGCGTCCGTTTTTATCGTCCGCTCATTTACTTCAACTGTGGGAAATTCAATGTCGTTAATATCAAACGAACGCACCACCCCGATTGACCCATCCGACAACATGACTTTTTTGCCAATAAGTTCTAACGGCATAAATCTAATGAACAAATCAACCAATCCGGCATCCAATTCTTCCCCCGCCAATTCCTTGAGAAACGACAAAACATTAAATGGGCTTCGGGGCTTTTTATAAGCACGTTGCGAAACCATCGCATCGTAAATATCCGATATAGCCGTTATACGGGCTTCAATCGGTATGCGCATATCTAATAAGTGGTCGGGATAGCCTGTTCCATTCATTTTTTCGTGGTGGCCACGCGCTGCATACCGCACAACATTGGGGAAATCGGTAAGCAGTTCATAACTTCGGATCGTATGCGTTTTAATGATTTGATATTCCGTGACGGTCAACTTACGGGGGGCGTTCAAAATACCCGGCGGCAAGAGTGCTTTTCCGCAATCGTGTAATAACCCAATCAGCACAAGACGGTCTATCGTTTCCTTATTTAACCCAAGCCACTTACCCATAAGCCCATTCAACAACCCCGTATTCACGCAATGGCGTTGTAGGTATTCGTCCACGGGGGCGAGGGCGTTAATGAGGGAAAGGATTGTAGCGGCGTTTGCAGAATCCAATCGCTTTGTTAAATCGTCGGAAATGCTTAATAAGTTGTCACTTTCCATAACCTTCTTTTTCGCTATTTCTTCAAGCAGCTCCACCGCTTCTTGTTTAACGGCGGTGTAGCCCGTTTTTTCTTCAAGGATTTGTCTGCGGGTATCAATGGGTTTATCCGCTTGTTTATGACGGGTATAAACGATTTCATTTCCTTTGTTAAAATTCCGTAGCTTAATCAATTTATCGTTATCCAAAAAAGTACCGCCTTTTATTAGAAGGCGGCTTGCGTCGTAGTTATATATATCTTCCGTAGCGTATGTCCCCGTTTGTAAGTCTTTAATATAAATCACGTTAAGACTTGCGTTTCCTTTATCCATCGCACCCACATCCTTTCCTACTCGCTAATTAAGCGGCAACCATATTCGGTAAAGCTCCCTCTATCAACGGAATTAACCGCAACGGCGGTAAACAGCCTGTCGTTATCGCTAATTTTCATGCGCAACGTAAACCTATCCCCAACAAGAAAAGAATTGGACGGTGCGCTGAACCTAACCCCTGTACGGCTTATGTTGATAATATTTACCGCTAAGATTTCAAACAGGGGGAAGATTTCACCGTCAATTATCAAAGCCTCAATGGTAGCCATGAAATTAACCGCATACCGTTCCATGCGGCGGTTTTCTTTTTCTTGACCTTTGAACAACGCGAATACATACCGCGATATATCCCTAACTACACGACCCTTGTATTCGCAGGGGGATGGGGCAGTCAAAATAAATAATGAACAAATATCGGCAACCCTTAATGATGGGGGCAACCCACGCCGTAATTCAATCCATTGTTGTTTTTTATCGTGTTCGGAAATCGTATCTTCGGTTATATACTTATTGTTTGGGGCATACACCAAAACGGTACAGCCCGTATAATCACTTCCCAATGCCACAAATGCACCCCCTCCAACAAAAAAAATCGGGGCTTCTGCTTTCACAAAAAACCCCGATTTTTTACAAACATTTTATTTATTGCTTCTTTTCATACTCCATTGAATACGTGGGATAACCTTCCCCTTCGTGGTTTAAGATTATCGTGGCATCATAGGTTTTATCCGTCTTGGACGAATACAACCCCTTAATAAAAATACGTCCTTCGGTTATGAGGGCGCGGGCAATGGTTTTGGTGAGTGTCTTTTTCTTTGCCGTGAAAAACTTGCTGTCCTTCCATAAAGCAAATTTGCACCACCTATTCATGCAGGAAAACATATCCCTATTATCGACCACATCGTTGTTACAGCGCGGGCATACGCCTAAAATTTCGGCAGGCTTGCTGTTATAATCACCGTTCGACACAGAAGCGAATAATGATTTTTTATCGTTCGGCACGGTTTTGTTTTCCATAACGGCATTGCTTACATAATTGGAAATGGCGGTTATAAATTCGGCAGCCGACAGTTCGCCGCGCTCGACACGCTTCAAATCGCTTTCCCATTGGGCGGTGAGTATAGGGGACTTTATGGAATCCGCATCCGGCAAAACCTTTATAACCCCGATACCCTTTTCTGTAGGCAAAATCAACTTATTCTTACGGATAATATATTCACGGCGCAGTAGCGTTTCTATGATTTCTGCACGGGTGGCGGGAGTGCCAATGCCTTTACGCTCGGCATCTTCGGGCATATCCTCTACGCCCGCACTTTCCATCGCGGATAATAACGTATCTTCCGTAAAGGATTTGGGTGGGGAGGTATGCCCCTCTTTGATATTTACCGTGGCAGGGTATTCATGGTTTTGGGTCAGGTTCGGCAGGGATTTTTCGTCTTGCTCCGCATCATTGGCGGCAGATTTCTTTCCAAACGCCGTCATAAATGCGTTTTCAATAACTTTCCAACCTTCGTCAATAACCGTCTTACCCTTGGCGGTAAAATCAACCCCGACACATCCCATGCTTTCAACCGTTATTACCGTTTCGGCGTACCGTTGTTTTTGTGATACGGCGGCTAACAGCCGTGCGCATACCATCATAAGGATATTCTTTTCAGCGGGGGAAGAATCAAGGTTGACCTTACCGGCTTCGGCGGTGGGGATAATGGCGTGGTGATCGGTGACTTTTTTATTATTCACCACTTGGAGTACATTGATAATACCGACATTCCCAACAAACGGCAGGGAAGCGGCTATGCTTGTAACAAGGGCGGGAATCCCCGCCGCCATGTCCTCCGTGATGAATCGGGAATCCGTGCGCGGGTAGGTTAAAATCTTTTGTTCGTAGAGGTTTTGCGCGTATTTTAACGTGTCGCTTGCCGAATAGTCAAAAAGTCTGTTAGCTTCACGTTGGAGGGTGGTTAAATCGTATAACTTCGGGGCGGTGGTGCATTTTTCTTGCTTGGTTACGGATTTAACAATGGCGTTGTTGCCATTACATTTGGCAGCTATGCTTTCCGTTTGGGTTTTATCCTTAAAGCGTTCACTAACCGCTGTAAATCCCGTACCCACCAATTCAATCGTATAAAACGGTTCTTTGGTAAAATCCTTGATTTTATCCTCCCGTTCCACAATCATGGCGAGGGTTGGGGTCTGTACCCGCCCGATGCTTAACCCCTTTACATTGTACAAACAACCAAACAAGCGGGAGTAATTCATACCCACAACCCAATCCGCTTGCTGGCGGCATAACGCCGCTTGGTGGAGGTTGTCATACTCCGTCCCTTTGCGTAGGTTCTTTATACCTTCCGCAATAGCCGATTCTTCCATTGACGAAATCCAAAGTCTTTGCATCGGTTTCTTGCATTTACAATGGTTGTAAACCAAGCGGAAAATCAATTCACCTTCGCGCCCCGCATCGCAAGCATTTATCACCGCTTCCACATCGGAACGGCTTAACAATTCTTTGAGGGTTTTTAATTGCTTCTTGGTGCTGTCGTTGGGTTTGTATATCCACGGGTTGGGGAGGATAGGCAAATCGTCAATGCGCCACTTCGCGTACTTTTCACCATAAGCATCCGGCGGGGCAAGCCCAAGCAAATGCCCCACACACCATGAAACGATATAACCGTTACCTTCGTAATAACCGTCTTTTTTGGATTTCGCACCGACAATGGATGCGATTGCCCTTGAAACGGATGGCTTTTCGCCAATCACTAACCGCATAAATCAATCCCTCCCCCATGATTTAACTAACACAGCCCCAAGCAGAAATGCACATAACAATGAAATCCCCATCAAAATCAAGCCGCTTGTGTAATGGAAGGAAAGGATTTGACCCGTCTGCGGGATATAAATAATCCCGCCTCCTTCCTCGTCCATCGGCAACTCCACGATGTTCATATCCCGCTCTTTCGTAAGTTCCATTTTTACGGTTTCATTTTCGCCAACTTCCAAAAATATGCGCTGTGTTTCAATTAAGAAGCCAAACGTAGGACGCAGCTCACGGATGAAGTACAAACCCGGTTCAACTTCCATATAAGCCAAACCGTCCACCGCCGTAGTGAGTTCCGCAACACGGCGGTTATCGTATGCCCTGTGTACGGAAAAGACCCCACCCGATAAGGGATTGCCCGACCCCGCCGCACGGGTGCTTATTTCAATTTTGCTTTGGGTGTCGGGTATCGCTTCGATTTCTACGGGTGGCGGGGGGGATGGAGCTGCCGTAACCGGTGGGGGCGTTGGGGTAGGTGCAGGGGTCGGCGTAGGTTCTGCCCGAACAGCCAGCGACATGTCGGTTATATCCCCCGCATTGATTGTTACGGGGATTCTGTCCAAGTTTGTAATATACCCCTGCGGCATGGTTGATTGGCGCATGAAGTATCTGCCCGGTGGCAAAAACACGGACGCTTCCCCGAAGAAGTCGCTTTTCAACGTAATAACCAGCGCGTCCGTCATAATATCGTGGACGGTTATCGTCCCGTTGGATAATCGGTTGCCTGTTGCGCCGGACATGAGCGTTACCAACAAACGGCCGTTTACGGGAACAACTACATCAACATCCGCTTCAGCTTCGGGTACAGTTTCCGCTACGTTGAAAAATGTTATGGAGAGTAACTCCCCCGCCGTGATTCTGATATTTGTGCGCGTAGAATCCAAAACAAAACCCGCAGCGGGTAAAATTTGACGGATGTAATAATCCCCCGGAAAAAGGTTGACCGCCGCTTCCCCATATGGATTGGTTTGCATTTGTGCTACAAGACGGTCATCCATGATGCCGCGGATTTCAAAAAAGGCATTGTTTAACGCCGTGTTCGTTCCGCGTTCCCTGTTGGTGATTAACAACCGCCCGTGGGTAGTGTTCGCTGTAGCCGTTTCCGCTTGCGGTGGAATCGGCCTGTGAACGACATTGATTTCCGTCAGCCTGTCAGCGGTAATCCGCACCGACACCCTGTTAGCGTTGGGGGTAAAACCGGAAGGCGCGTACACTTCCCGCAAAAAGTAATTACCCGCAGGAAGGTTGACGGCGGCTTCGCCAAAATGATTCGTAACAATCTGCGCGACCAATTCATCGTCCATAATACGCCGTACTTCAAAGAACACACCGCGCAATAAATCCCCCGTACCCTGCGCTCGGCTTGTGACTATTAACCGTCCCATCGGTGCGGGGGTGGGTTCGGGGTTTGGTGCAGGGGTAGGTGCAGGGATATAATTGTTAGCTACTTCCCAATGCGCCGTGATGGTTATGTCTGTGTCCGGCATAACAAAAAACAACGAAATAAAGTCGCTTCGCTGTGTAAGGCCGTCAATGCTCCATCCTGTAAATTGCCACCCGTCAGCATGACCCGGTACGATGTTCAACGAAGTACCCTCTTCCATGTGACCGCCCTGTGTTTGGTTAACGGGCATCACCGCATCGGGGTTGTTGGTTATGGTAAGCCGTGGAGCCGTTGTATTTGTCGGGTCAATGGGGTAGCTGTAAATATTCTCTTTCGTTTCCGTTCCTTCCGCGATGGTGAAATAAATACGCGGAATACGGTAATAACCCTGCTGTACCTGTATCTGTTCAAGATAATAATCGCCTTCGGGTAGGGTGATGGCTTCCGTCATACCCTGTTCATCCGTAGCGATAATGATTATAGGATGCGGGTCATTTTGCCGCGATAAGGTGAAATGTGCGTCCACCATTGGGGCGTTTGTCACGGCGCATACATTGGTGATAACCAACCAACCGTTTTGTTGACCGCTTCCATATGGGGAGCTTGCGGCAAAGGTTGGCGCGGTCAAAACAATCATTATAATTATGACCATGAAAAAAACCGCGACAAGGCGGCTACGTTTGCCTGTATATTTGGTTTTCAAAAAAATCAATCCCTTCTAATAAATCCGATACGCCCGAATAATCAAGCGATATTCCGCAGTTTGTATCGGGGTGCAAGTGTACAGGGTGATGATGGAATCATTCACGGGCTGTAAAAAAGCGATTTGGTCGTGAGGTTCGATAACGGCAATCTCAAAAACCACAAACGCCATCATTTCACCGCTACGGGCTTGGTAATGAACGACATCCCCAATTATCAATTCATCAAAGCGGTTAAACATAGAGCCAAAGGTATAATTACGATGCCCCGCAATAACGGCGTTGCCTATTTCCCCAATCTGTGCCGTTTGCGGCACTCGTCCCGGCGCAATGCGCAGGGTTTCTTCGTCTACACCCTCCGCAATGGGTAAGCGTAAATCAATGGATTTAATCGTTAGAATCCCGATGCCATTTATGGCGTTGGGAAAGTCGTTGTCGGGGATGGGTTTATATATAAGCGTGGCGGGTTCACAATCAACAATGCACCCATCCGCTTCATATACGGCTAATTGCATTTCTCCATTATATATACCTTCGCAAACAACCTCCGGCGTAACCGCATCCAAATATCCAAGCTCCACGGCTTCAAAAACCGCCGTCGCCCCGGTACATAAAACATCATGCAGCAGGGTTTGGTTCGCTTGAATGTCCAATATCAAATCGTCAAGTAAGGATTCTTGGGCGGCATTGATATAATCACGTTCACGGTTAGGTGCGAAGAACAGCCATGTACCCAAAACGGCGGTGATTAACGCCACCGCCGTAAGGATTATGATTTTTTTATTTAACTTACGTTTACTTTTCATACGCCGCTACCCTCCCGATTGGATTCATTAAGATGGTGATTTAAGGATTCATTGCCGTAATCCTCAAAATTATCATCGTCACTTGCAAAATCCTTGAAAAACCCGTTTTCATCATACATATCGTCGTACATGGAAAGATTTAACGCCCGTTGCTCCGCCAATTCGTGCAGGTAGCGTTTCATGGTCTTTCTGTGCAGCAGATACCCGCCTACACTTAACACGACAAATGCGGCGGCACTTGCTCCGGCAAGTACGGTGAAAGTAAAATGCTTCTTATGTTTTCTTCTATTCATTCAAAATCCTCCATCCAATTTTTTTATGGGTACGTTCATGCGTTTGGGAATTTATCAAGTCGCGCCGTCCCCTTCGTTTACATACTTACCTTCATCAACATCGTAAGCATCCGTTTTTATTTTAATGTCTACAGCCTCGATAACCACGGCATCATCATCCACATCTTCAAAATCATCCCCTTTGGGGGATTCATCCTCATTGCTTCCGTACATTTCACGTTCCCGTTTGGGCTTGAGGATTTTCAAATAATAGATAACCCCAAACGCACCCGCGCCTGCAATCAAAAGGAAGATAAAAGTACCCGCCCTGCCGCCACCTTTTTCCTCGGCGGCTTGGGGCGTGGGTGAAGGTTCGGCAGGCGTGGGTTCTGGTGGTGTTGGTTCATGGGGGATGATGATGGGGTCGGGGGGTGGCGGAGGGGGTTCAAGGATATAAATAGGTACAGCCAATTCCGCTTCTGCGGCTAGGGTCAATAAATCCCATTCCGTAACGGCGTTGAGGAAATAAACATTGTTGCTTGAGCGTGTATGGTCAATGATTAGATGAAACACGTTGCCCGTGGGGGTGGTTATGGTAATAAACTCGATACCATCACCGCTTGTAAGGTGGTCTAGTATTTCGCCCTGTCCTTCGGGGGTGATGTTGTTGGGTGCGGGTGGTTGCGCAGGGGGTGGCGGGGTGAGCAGTACCGTATCGGATTGATTACCCGCGAAATCCACGGCATAAACGGTTATCGCATCGCCCGCGGCAATATATTGGCCAATGTCCACCACAAGAGCCGAATCTACCCTGTGATTAAACCGCCGTTCGTTGATATAAACGGCTTCAATCGCATAAAACCCCGACGTGGCGCGGATTCTAAGCAACGAACCAATGATTTCCGCTTCCACCATCGGCGGCGCAACGGGTGTACCCGCTGTTGCAAATGCCGTCATTGGCGCAAGAAAAAGGCTCATGCACAGCAACAGAGCCATCAAGCATTTCATCTTTACAAAGCGTTTAAGCCGTTGATTATTCAATATCATCGTTAAATTCAACGCTTTCACCTTCCTTTTTATCACTTGGTTTTTGTAAATCGTTCGGGCTTGCGGGCTTCGCCCGTAAACCCCGCAATATTTCAAATATTTCCTCCATCCCGCCGGACAAAGTATTGGCGGCAGAACGGGCGAGTAAAGATAGTTGTTCCTTTTCCGCTTCGACGATTTCACGTTCAATTACCAATGCGGCGGCTTCATGTTCGGCAATAATGCTTCGGTGTTTCGTAAGCCGTCCCCGTAATCGTTGGATTTTATCCATGTTGCACTTCCTCTCTTTTTTTATTAGCTGACATACGGTTGCACAAAAAAAAGCGGGTTGATACGCCGCCATGCCCCGCCGTCCTCATTGATTGACACTTCCATGTGCAAATGTGGGCCTGTAGCTGTCCCTGTTTGCCCCACCGTGCCAATAACTTCGCCCATTTCCAGTTCATCGCCTACCGTTACATGGATCACGGCCATGTGCGAATATAAAAGCCGAACACCCAAACCCCGTTCCTCGTCAACGTATTCGATGATAACGGTATTGCCGTAACCCCCCATATATTCCGCAGCCGTTACAATACCCGGCGCACCGCTTAAAATCGGCGTACCTTCGGGCAGGGCTATATCAATACCCGTGTGGAATGACCGCTCCATGTAAACAGGGTGGAATCTGTACCCGTAGGGGCTTGTCATTACCCCAAGCCAATTATTTTCGAAGGGGCTTCCCACAAACTGGCGCAGACCCAAGCTGTCCATGAGGACATCGTACAATTCCTTTTGTTCATCGTTCATGCGGTTTTGCAATACTTGTGAAACGGTTATATTTACGGTTAGGGTAACGGCGCGGTAATACCAGTTGAAATACAGCCGTTCCTCGAAAGGTTCAACCCGTACTTCCTGCCAATCCTCTACCCATTGTATGTCCTCTACCCATTGCAAGTCCGGCACCCATACACCGTCAACGTATTCGCCGAAATCCACCCATTCCCCCAAATCTTCATAACCGCCCAAATCTTGCAATTCGTAATACCATGCTTCCACGTAGGCATAACGGACTTCGTAGCCTTCGGAAATGTCAAAGGTAAAAGCCGTATCAAAAACGCTTTGTAAGACGGCGTGTATGTCGTGTCCGTCAAAGTCACCGTACACCGCCGTTAGATACGCCATAAGTTGGAACGGGTTATGGGTGATGTCACTAAGAAACGGGAGCAGTACAAGGGGGTCAAAATCGGGCGGGTCATATACGGGCGGTTCAAAATAAGGATGCCCTAAACCTACCTCAACAAGCGTACCTTCAAATATCACATCCATCCCACCGCTTGGGCGGTTTAATATGAATCTAAATTCGTGCAAGCCTTCAACATCGACGGCGGCTTCAAGGATTTCTTGCTTCAAATCCACTTCAAGGCGTGTGTAATACGCGCTGTACTCCGTTATTTCGTCCGCATCAGCCCTGTAGGAGATGTAATCAAGCACATAACCCGTAGATGAACCGAGGAGCGAAAAACACATCGTAAACAGCAAAAGGATTGCACCGAGAATCAATAAAATAGGCACAGCGGCTTTTGCTAACGCCAACCCTGCCTTTTTGAAAGCGATTTTCAATCCCAAGGACGCACCCATTTTAGCGAGTGCCTTACCGTCACCGCTGATTGCCGCCGCACCCGCGCCGACAACCGCACCGGCTATGCCGAGTTTACCCATCGCCCCGCCCGATTGCGCCATTCTAAAGGCTTTGGCGTAATCTCGCTTGATACGCCGTTTTTGAATCAAGCGCGAAAGGGTATTTTTTCGCAATTCGGGTTTATTCTTTAGGAGTTGTTGATACGCAAGCCTCCCCTTGTTTTGGGCTTCTTTGATTTTTAGGTGCTGTAAACGGCGGTAGGGTCGGTTTTTAACATAACGGCGTACACGTTGGGCTGTTTGATATGTTTTGACCGCTGCTTTTTCGCCGCTGAGCGCAGCCTTTACCCCTGTGTTACCCGTGAGGTTTTCCGTTTCCGATATTTTACTGTGTACCAAAGCAGAAGCGTGTCCCGTAACATATCGTCCGGCGTTAGCGGACAGGGTACGGGATTCGGCTTGATTCCATTTCGCATCGGGTTTTTCAACTTTTTCGTCTGCGAAGGAAATCTTGCGTTTTTCCTTGCCCGATTTTTCGTCATGTACCAACTTGGTGATTTTAACTTTTTTCGTAGGGATTTTTGCTTCGGCTTTTTTAATTTTTGCTTCCAATTTCTTGGTCTTTGGGTCGCTGTCCTCGTGAAGCAAAATAATGATATTTTTATTATCAATGCCATTATGCGCCAAACGATTTTCATCGGGGATGTTTTCGTGTGTCAACTTTTGTTCATTATGGCGTAATTTTGAATCATCGGGTTTGCGTTCCGCCGTGGCAAAGATTTTAACCAGTTTCGCCCCTTCTTGAATCATCGCCCTTACGCCTTTTGTGCCGGAATCCTCATCACCCTGCTCATCGGGCATCATGTTGGCCACGGCTTGGGAAGCAATAAATCCACGGTCTAGGGTGCGGCGCAACAAACGGTCTTTCTTTTTCCGCTTGGTTTTGTTATTTGCGGTTGGTACGCTTTTCTTGTTTTCAAAAAAGGTGAGCCGCCCGCGAGTACGCATTTCCCGTATTTCTTTTGTGGCGTTAAGGATAGCCGCAGGGGTTTCCAATACATCGTGTTTAATTGCCTGTACTGCGTCGTTTTCCCTGTCGTCGGGGAGCAGTTGGTCAATTTTGTGCAACGCCCGTGAGGTTAAGTTGTTGTTGTGTTTCTCTTTTGGCTTTTCAACAGGGGGATGGGGTTGGTGGGTGCTTTCATCATGTGTAGGCGTATTGATGGGATTGCGGTTTATGGGCGATTGGTTGGACGGAGTGCCGGATGGGGTAGCGGTTTGCAAGTGATACACCCCCTCGCCATAATTTTGTTGTTTACCCCGCGCTCACAATTTCGTCCAACTTGGTTGTCATAATCCTGTACAGTTCCGTATCCTTCGGGAATTTATCCACAAACGGGATAATGACGTTGCCGTAAAACATAAGCCCTTCGCCCGGCCCACTCCCCGATACATAAGAAATCTGATACGGCGATATACCTAACTTTTTCGCAAGTATTTCCCTGTCCCCCGGTGCTTGGTTCAGAATCAGCACAAAGTCGGAATTTTCAAAAATGTTCTCGACCTCCATTGAAATTAAGAGGTCTTTGACATTCTGTGTGATACCCGTAGGGATGCCGCCCCATTTTCTAAATCGTTTCCAAATCTCGATGGAGTACGCCGCCGTTTGAGGTTCTTTCAAAAGAAGGTGAAATTCGTCCACGTAAAACCAAGTCTTTTTCTTGGCGGCGCGGTTTAGGGTGACACGTTGCCAAACACAGTCCATGAGGATGAGCATACCCAACTTTTTAAGGCTTTTACCGAGTTCTTTAATATCAAAACAAACCAACCGATTGTGCAAATCTATGTTGGTTTGATGATTGAACACCGACAACGAGCCTGTTACATAGATTTCCAATGCGGTGGCGATATTCTGTGCTTCCGTTTCCTCTTGTTCCCGCAAAAGATTGTATAAATCTTCAAGGATGGGCATATTTTCGGGGCGTGGGTCAACGAGGTAATCCCTGTATACCCTTCGGACGCATCGGTCTATGATGGTTTTTTCCGCAGGGGCGAGGCCGTCCCTACCGCCGACAACCAATTCACACAAGGATAGGATAAAATCGCTTTTCAAGGTTAGGGGGTCGTCGTCGTCCTCGATATGGATATTGATGTCCATTGGGTTTACATAATGGCTGCTTGTGGCTGAGAGCTTTACCACTTGCCCGCCAAGCCGCGAAACAACCGGATAATATTCGGCTTCGGGGTCGGCGATGATAATATCATCATCGGTAATCAAAAAAGCGTTTACCATTTCGCGCTTCGCGGAGAAGGATTTACCCGCACCCGGTGTACCGAGGATTAACCCGTTCGGATTCTTTAATTGCGTTCGGTCAGCCATAATTAAATTATTGGAAAGGGCGTTAAGTCCGTAGTACAACGATGCGCCGCCCATGAACAGCTCGCATGTGGTGAACGGTACGAAAATGGCGGTGCTGCTTGTGGTAAGTCCCCGTTGAATGTCCACTTGGTTTAAGCCCAACGGCAAGGAGGAAATGAGGGCTTGCTCCTGTTGGAAATCCAAGCGTTTCAAGGCGCAGTTATATTTTTGGGTAATACCTTGCGCGGCGAAAACGAGGTTATCCAACTTCTGCTTTGTGGGGGCGGTGTTCATCACTAAAATGGTAGCAAGGAACATCCGCTCGTTTCGGCTTTGCAATTCCTTGAGGATGTTTTTGGCTTCGTCCCCGAAAGTGGATATATCGGTAGGGATAACGTCCATGTCATACCCCGCACGTACCGCCTTTTTTTGTGCGTCAATCTTCATCGCGTCCAAGTCGGTGATTTTCCGCTTGATGGTTTTGATGGCTTCCTGTTGGTCGATGGAACGGATGTGAAGGTTGATTGTTACGGCATTGTCCATGTTTAGGAAGTCGTTTAGCATTTTGTCCGTCAATTCCGGCGCGATGATTTGAATAAAACTAACCGCCCCATACGTGCCGCCCATTTTGAAGCATTTGGGATCGCGGAAGTCAAATGATGAAGGGCATATAACATCCTTCGTGGATTGCCCCGATGCGGGTACGCTTTTCCAATTGAAATGCAGTTTATCCTGTCCGTTCGGGTGCATTTGCCCGTGCAATACTTCCAACCGTTCCGCACCCGTGAGGGAGTGCGCTACTACCCCCATCGTGCGAAAACCCGTTAGTACATCGGCTTCAATGCGTTCAAGGCGTGGCTTCGCTTCCGCAAGGTTTTTTGCCTCGATGCCAAAGGTGATGTACTTGTGTTTCACAAGGCCGTTATTGCCTTTGGATAGCTGACCTTTCATCATTTCGGCGTATTCCCGCCGCACGGCGTTAAACGCATCGTCTTGGTCGGGGATATGGATGGATTTTTCAAAATCCTTCGCGTTGCCGTATTTGTTTACAAAGGAAAGCTGTACCTTGATGGTGGCATCGAAGTAGTTAAGAAATTCGCAGTAAGCATTAAAGATTTGGTCTTTGTCCTCGTTTTGGGCGAGTTGGTAGTTAATATCGCCGAAGGTGACGGTTTTGTTGTAGAGCTTGTCAGTCACTTGGCATATACCGTCCCTAAACATTTCCCTATAAGGTATGGTTTCTTGGACGGTGTTCGGCGGCGTTTTTGTGCCAAAGAATTTTTCGCGCAACCATGCGACAAACCGAGCGATAAAACCTAATATACCCGTCTTGGATATTGCGTTAGGGTCTGCGGGTCGCGCTGATTTGCTTGGCCTTTGGACTGCCTTTATTGGTGTTTTTGGTTTTTCCTGTGGCTTGGTCAAAATGTCCCTCCTGTTCCTTTTCCGCGTTCTTTTCAATAAACGCATACATATTTTTTGTGCGGTATACCCGTATTTTTGGATAGAAAATCGTTTGCCGCAGAATCAACAGCAAAAACTTCTCCGCTGGGATAACCCCGTCCTTGTTGTAAATCGCAAAGAAAAAAGCGGGGATCACCGCCGCTATCATTAAGGTCATTGCGCCTGTATTACCTAACATCCCTCGGAAGGATAAAAAAAGCGGCACACCGATGGCGGCCGCCGCTCCGAAGCAAACCACTTGCCGCTTCGTAAGGTTCATTATCAAGCGCGTTTTTACTTCGGTCATGTCTTTGGGTACGGATACATATGCCATTTAATCACCCCTTTCATGGTTCGCGTTTTTAATGGCTGCCAAATATACTTTTGGAAATGGCGGGTGTTTTGAAAAGAGCGAAGCACATCAAAACGAGATAACCTAAAATCGCCCAAAATCCCGCGCCTCCTGTGTCTACGGCGAAGTCATTAACCACATCCACCATCATGCCGCCGATAACGGCAACCACAATAAGCATCAGCAAACCTTGAAATGCGAGGGATAATAATGATTTTAAGTAGTTATTACCCATTGCCCTGTATTCTTGGTTGCCCATCGTTGCCAATGGGATAGGTGCGGCCACTACATACATGAAAATTTCCAAGAAGCGTCCGACAATCACGATGAATATGGCAATCCGCACGATGGGGAAGATAAGGCTAAAAATATTGAGTTGAAACCAAAGCCCAACCAAGTCGCCCAATGACGCATCCTCAAGCAGTTCATGGAACGCATCCAAATCCAAGCCGTCACCGATACTTGCGGTGGCATCAATCGCCGCGCCCGTGATTACTTCATTACCGATGGTAAAAATCGCCCCCACGATAACAAAGGCGTTTGACACGATAAGAATTGCGATGAAACTCTTGATAATCCATTTGGTTATTATGTTCATCACATCTAAATCCGCGAGGTTGTTTTTTTCAATCAGCATTTGCACCAACTCCAACGCGATGAAGAAGCCCAAAATAAGCCCCGCGACGGTCTGTATGGCTGTCCCTGCTGTACCCGCGATGCCTACAACCAAATCCCACGGCCCGCCGCCGGAAAAATCCATCGGGGTTTCCGCTACGGTGTCGGCGGTTCTAATCAATTCCTCGTTTATGGTGTCAAATAACCCTTCGGCGGCGTTTAACACAGCACCGATAAATATTTCACGTATTGAATTGATTATTGAATCTACAATTCCTCCAATGAAGGCAATCACCCCCCATGCTTAATATTTGTGTGTATAAAATCTTGCCCTTCGGACAACCGCTACCCCCCGAAAGACCAGCCGAGGCTTCGGGGGTAGTGTGTTGCCGAAAGGGTGTACCGTTTTTGCGTGGGTTTACGTGGGGAGCAGCGTTTCGAGTTGGGGGATAGCGAACAAGCCGAGCAAAATTAAACCCAAGCCCGCCATGAGTTGTTTAATGCCTTGTGATTTCGCACCGGGGTTGTCGTTGCCGTACCCTTCGAGAAGGTTTACGACACCCCAAATGCCAAGCCCGCCGCCGATAGCGATTATGACGATGCCTAAGATGTCGATGGCTTCGGAAATGAACGCTGCCGCTTGCACTTGCATGGGGGCGATAAAGGCGAAAGCCAACATCAGCACCAATGCCTTTGCGAATTTCGATGCCCATGATGTGGGGATTACGTCCATCAGCCTTTTGTCGATGGAAGCCATTGTGTTGCAAAATACCGTTTTTACTTTACTCATTGTAATTTCCTCCTGTTTATTAGTTTTGCGCTTTGCGCTTTTTATGTGAAGGCTCGTAAGCCCCGGCTGGCAATAAAAAACCGCCGAGGGGTTTCGCCACGGCGGTAAACTAAAAAATTTGCAAGTTATGTCAATTCATTATCATTTGGGTCAAAATATTCATCTTCATCCCCATCATCATAAAAATCTTCGGTTAGTTCATTGCTTGTTGCTTCATCTTGATTTTGTGTCGATGCGGGTGTTGGTTGTGGTGTTGGAGTATTTGATATTGGTACGGTTTTCTTTTCATCGTCGTTGATTTCAATAACCGTGTATACAACATCGTTTTTATTCAACCCTTCCATCAGATTTGCTTTGTTGTCCTTAAAAACCTTAACAAACCCCGCAATATCAAATCTTTTACTTGGGTCGGAATCGGAAAGGTATTTATAATTCGGGTGTTTTTCGATGTCATACTTCATTGAAAGAAACGGACGCACCCCACGGACTTGAAGTATGCACTTTGAACCGTCCATTACCGCGATTTCATCCTCAGACATGAGAGCCTTACCTAACTTCTGATAATTCATGCTATAAGATGCGGATTGACCGCGGCTTTCCCCTGTGTTGAACATGTCGATTGTTTCTTTGCCTAATATGTCCGAGATTTCTTTAAGGGTTGTCTTTTCCTTACCGCCAAGAAACAACGTAGTGTCGCAGTTGCCCACAATCGTGTCCATGTTGTCGCGGTAGATAGCCTTTAATTGCGATTGGGCTTGCAAGATTACGCTTACGGAAATTTCACGGGAGCGGATGGTGGCGATAAGTTTTTCAAAGTTCGGGATTTGTCCGATGTTGGCAAATTCATCCAACAAACAACGAACGTGAACGGGAAGCCGCCCGTTGAAATCGTTGTCGGCACGGTCACAAAGAAGGTTAAACATTTGGCTATACATCAGCGATATGATAAAGTTGAACGACGCATCGGTGTCCGAGATGATTACGAACAATGCGGTTTTTCGCTTTATAACTTCATTATCAACCAATTCTACAATCTCGCCTGTCGCTTTGTTACGTCTGCGCCGCTTGTGTTCGATATGATAGCCACCCAATTTATCCAATTCCAATTCATCGTGCATCATTAAATCGCGGACTTCTTTTATATCGAAGGGCGAAAGACGCGCACCACAGGAAATGAGTATGCTTTTACTCGTTTTGCCCGCCGCAAGGGAATATTTGGCATATTGACGCACAGCGAAGTGTTCGGGGTCTTTTTCTGCCAGTTCATCAAAGAGTATATCCACAGCGTTTTTGTGGTTTTCGTCATCTTCGCGGATTTCCATGCTGTTTATCATTTCCACCAGCGTATTGATATTTTGGTCGGCTTCGGGCAGTTCGTACCATATATAACCGATGAGGGCTTGGTACAGGAGCGTTTCCGCTTTAAGCCAAAAATCGTCACCGCCTTTTCCTTCACCCTTCGTATTCGCAATCAACGCCGTCACGAATTTCAAAATATCCTTTTCGCTTGAAATATAGGCGAAGGGATTTAACCCCTGTCAAGTGCTTTCCAAAAATATAACCTCTTGAAAACGTAAAATCCCCATTTTTAACGGTGCAAACCATAGATGAATGGGAATTTCCTAGCCACATAGACAAGTGTATATTATGATTATAACAATAACTTTTTGCATGAAATTTTTTATAAAAGGTTCATTTATACGTTTATATATTAAATTCCATTTTGAACAAATCCAAAATCAACGGTAAATCTTCGTATTTTATATCATTGAACTTGAATGAATGATAGGCACACCCCCGCATGGGTTGGCCATGCCAATTATAATCAATGCGCATATTACACTTGCCATCGGTGGATTTTCTACCGTCGCAATAAGAGCAAGTTGATACGGTGAAGAATTTTTGTAAATAATCCGGTAATGCGTACAGCATTTTCATATGTTTATCAGTAACTTTACGCAAGATAATTCGGGTATTTATTTTTTTATTTTCATCTTCATTAAGCGATAAAAATGTCTTGCTGTCTTTCTTAAAATCTAAAACGGTAGATAACCCAGCGTCAAGTGTATAACCAAACTTGCCAGCTTCATCATACAACCTACATAAAGATTTTTTACCATTTTCAGAATACAAATCAATTACGGTCATAAATACAGGCTCCGAGTATTTACGTGTGGTTTCATCTTCCACGAACCGATATTGAAAATTGGCAAAATTGTATATATCGGTCATATAAAACAAGTAAGAAGGCTTTATGTCGTTCAAATAACCTTTCATTAATAAGGCATAACTTTTCAAAACATTTACGACCTCAGGCATATCCGGGTAAGATAGGGTAAAATAATCTTCGCCTTTTATAAATACCTTCCCATTATGGTTGGTCACATCGAACCCGTTATCACGCAATCGGTTGATGATTAAATTGTATTTATGTTTTTTGGTTTTCTCCTTAAATCGGTTAATGTTTACCACCAACATACCGTTGCTCAATTCGCCCAGTAAAGCAATTTGGTACAGTACATCGCCGAAACAACTTACCAAATTAAAATGACCATCTTTATTTGTTTCCCCTTTAATACCATACTCCGAAAAATGGGTAATCATATCATCATACACATGATAAACCATCTCCTGCATATGCCGAAAACATTTTACGAACGCTTCGTTATCAACCCCAACGAGGCATTCTTTTTTTATGGTCGTGTTTTCGGGTATGAATACGATTTTGCCTCTTTTTTCCATCGCCTTTTTTTGGCAGGAATATATGTAATCCATGTATATCTTCTCCCCTTCGTTAATTTAATCAACTATATCTTGCGTTCCTTTCCAATTGAATTAACCACTTTATTTTTTCAACCGCCGAGTCATTAGGGTCATATACCCATAAAAGCGGCCAACAACCAAAATCGGTTACTTCTTTTCCTAATATCGTAATTGTTTTCGGGTGTTGCCCGTCATTCTTATATTCTTTACTCTTACAATAAACACATCTATGATAATGAGAAAAAATAAAATCGTTTAATTTTTCCTTTTCCAAAACATCCGTGTATTTAGAAATATTGTCCAACCAAAGCCTAACAAGCCATTTTTTATCTCTGTGAAACCATTTATTTTCGTTAATTAATAAAACAGAATAAATAATTTTACCCTTGCTTACGCCTTTCCATGTGTTGTGCAAATGAAAAAAGGGTTTCATTTTATTTTCGCGGAAATATTCAGCCAAACCCAATGCAATTCGTTTTTCATCACCGCTTAAAACTTCGGGGATGGCGTCCTCTATTACGGGATTTACTTTCTTTTGCTCTGACCAACTTAACGATGTGATTAAATTTGTGTCAAGTATTTCTTTTGGGTTAAGACATTCATTAATTATTTCTCTTAATGATTTATTTTTATGGAGCGAGGATGTCTTAATTACACTCCAAGCAAGGGGATATTCTTCGTAATTTTCACGCAATTCTAACTTAAAAAATTTACGAAACTCAGCCGCTGTAATTTTCTTTGAACCAATGATTGTATCATGGGTTAACGGCTCTTTTTTTGTTTTATCCATATAGTTCTCCTTATGTTTTTTGGTTTATTATTTACTAAAAATCCGCACATCCCCTTCATAAAAAAACGGCCACGCTTGTTTTATGTTTAATTCAACAAACATTTTCATCCCCAAGATAACATCATCAAAATCATTACCACTATAAGAAAGCGTCAACTGTTTTATTTGCCGCAAATCTGTTTTCTTTTTGGGTGTCACGCCTTCCCTAAAAATAATATCGGAATAGACAAATCCATATTTTTCGGGCAAGTATTGATAATTTATATCGGTCAACCATTTATTCGGATTAAACGCATCTGTGCAAACAAGAAATTTCATATTTTCATCTTTAAACACGGCGTTTTTACACAAACTATATAAAACACCCAACGTCGTTTTATACGTGGTGTCTTCCGCCATTTTTTTCATAACATTGTAAACGTTCCACAGGGCATTTACGCAGCGTTCTTTGGGTTGGCCGTTTAGATATTCGTCCAAAATATCTATTTCATCACGCTCTATTTCAACGATTTTTCCCAATTTTATTTGCATGGGTTTTACTTCGCCGTCAAAAGTAGATTCCAATTCAATCCACCGTGTTATTAAAGCAAAATTCGTTGCTTCGTTAAGCACGTAATCAAATCCGCTGTACGCACACTTGGCGTATATTTCTCCTTTGTACGTGTACGTTCCGGCGATGCCATGTACACAAGCCGAGCCGGGATTTATGCTGTAATCGGGTTTTCTGCACCCGCAGGCAAAAGGTTTCTTTTTTGCCAACTCAGGAAATTCATCCAAAATTGTAACGCTGCCATCCGCAAACATAAAATGAAAACCACGCAAAGAAATATCACACCCCGATGTCCCGATGTTGATGTGGCACACCGTTTTCTTTGCTTTCTTAGAAGTGTAAGTAAATTTTGCATCGGTGCGGACTTTGTTACTGACGATTTTGCTTTGCACGTTGCATCCGACACCACGCATAAATTGGTCCATCTTGGTTATCCAATCACGTACCACTAACGGTTGTGTGGCGGCGTATTGGTTTATGTCTTCTTTGGGTTTGGCTAAACGCGCCCTATTTGAACGCTCACTTTTTGAATCTTCCCCTTTTAAATCTTCCTTTTTTAAACGTTCCCCTTTTTTTCGTACAGTCAACAAACGAATACAATCTTTTTCATCGTTTACATTAACCAACGTCAGCATTACATCCCCTTCATGTATATACCCCCATTTTTTCAAATACTCCCATACCGAACCGAAAAATTCACTTTGCGTTTTACACTCCGGCGGCATAACGATTTTCATGTATTCACCGCCGAGAATATGAATAATATCCAACGGCTCGGGCAGTTCTTCGCTGTCCGGCGTGTAGTCTTCACCATTAAAAACCGTACCCATTCCATAATCAAAAGACGGCAGCAACTCCTCGTTTCCGCGTTTACTCACTTCGTAGTGGTATATTTTTGCTTCGGAATTAGTGCCCAAGGGGTCGCCGCCGTTAAGGTAGGGGCTGTATTTTGTAACAATGTCAAAATAATTATTTTTGTTGAATATTTTCTGCATTTCTATTTTGGACTTGTAATCCGCGTTTATCCGTTTTAAACACAGCAGGTCAAACCCTTTTATTTGCACAAGTTGATAATCCATGTGTTCCCTCCTGTTTATTATACTTTCTTTTTAACAGGGTAAAACTTAGTCATTAACACCATCACATCCGTTAAAATCTCAATCTGTGGCCGGTAAAAATAAAACGTCGAATGGTTACATTTTTGCATCACTAAACCATCAATGGTATACACCTTACCCGGCGCGCAAGCGGTATTACACGATTTACAATCGCCCCCTTCAAAGATAAAAGCATTTTTGATATATACGGGGGTGTTTTCAATGTATTTCATATGTTTATCTACTTTGTTTAAAAACAACCGCAGACACACTTCCCCATCCTCTTTTATATAAATACGGGCGGCATTGGGGCGGCTTTTTGTTCCTGTTTTTCCGTAGGCAATCATATACATACCCCAAGAAAGCCCGGAGCCAATGATGTTTTCGCAATCATACCCCAGCGTTTTCATTTCTTTGTCAAAGGATTGCATAAACGTTTTATCCGATTCGGATAATATGTTAAACCGCACTTCGGATAATAAATCCGCCATGCTTTCGGTTTTATACCCGTTGGTTACCTCGTTTGCTACGTCTTTTAACGTTTTTCCCGTGTGGGAAAAAAGCCATTTTTGGAAAACGGAATAATCCATACCGTCAACAAAATCCTTGCCGATTGTTTCGTACAAGAAATTGCGGTAGTCACCGATTGGGTGCGCATTCCAGATAATGACTGTGTTTTCCGGAAGTAGATTTTTGTTTTTGTTCATTGTTTATCCTCTTTTCAATAGTCATCAAAAGGCCTGTTGAATCAACAAATGTCCAAATAAACTTTTATTGACTCTCCCTGTCTGATTGCTTTTTTAATCGCCAAAAGCACTTGCATATCGCAATCAATAAGTAATTCAAAGATTTGCTCTGCGGCATTTACTAATCCAAGTTTATCCCAAGGAAAATTGTCGGCATCATTTTGCGAGAGGTTTATTATACAGGTGCTTATCGCCATTAGCATATAACCACGTTCATGTAGCAAATGTCCTTGATTTTCAATAACATCAACTAATTCCCGATACTTGCATACATCCACCCCAAGTCCTTTAAGCAAGTCTTTGTCTCCAAAGGGTAGTCGTATAGAATGTCCTCTGTTCGGCATCATATCCATTAAATCATAAAATCTGCTAAAACGTTTTTTTACTTCCAGAACGGATAAGTCGCAAGCATTGCCGGAAAAAACATTATGCTTAATATCGTACCAAATACCTTCGGCAAAATCTGACCCCATAACATTTTCCATAGCTTTCAAAACATCAAGGAAACTATATCTCTGCGGTATCTTTTTTCCGAACACATAGAGATATTCAATTTCGTCATAAGATGTTGGATTGTTTGTGTCAGGTGCATTATCAGCAGGACGATAATCCGGCTCAACAAGCATATCGCCGTCATAGCCAATTATTACTCGGAATATTTCACCAATTTTTAGTTTAGCGATAACGGGATTACTTGCATCAATTGAGGAAATGACACTTTCTTTAAGGCCTTTGGTTATTTTATTGTAATTGTAACCCGTAAAGCCTGTTAAAAAATCCATCTCTTGCATTGTCTTGACATCAAAATCACTATACTTTCCAGTAAGTTCCTTTTGTATTTTTGTTTTCTCTCCAGTCCAACTGTCTCTTTGCGTAGTCCATCGCCCATCGAATATCATTCCAAACATTTGGTTTAACCTTTCAGACTTCTCTTGGAGGCTATCGGCGCATTTCCAACAGTCATTGCAACTTTTTTCTGTCATTGCTTGGCAATAGTAGTCTGTGTTATCAGCTATCACACCTTGCAAAAATAAATAGATGCTTGCGTAACAATTACATAAATCAAGTCCGGCAAATCGGTAAAAGGGAAATTTAAATTCTAGTATTCTTTTCAACTGCGCTTACTCCTTTTTATGGAATATTTTTCATGCCATTCAAAGCAAATATAAATTTTTCGCCTGCCTATTAGATAAAAATTATAGCAGGGCATACTAACTGTCGCAATATCGCCTCGAAAAGAATAGTGCTAACTTCTCACACATCTGCTTTCGCAACCCCCTAGACAAACTTCCTACCATTTTTGATATGTGCGGGGGCATTTTCAATGTATTTCATATGCTTATCAACTTTGTTCAAGAACAATCTAAGGCAAACTTCGCCATCGTCTTTTATATAAATACGGGCGGCGTTTGGTCGGTTTTTTGTTCCCGTCTTTCCGTAAGCAATCATATACATACCCCAAGTAAACCCGGAGCCGATGATGTTTTCGCAATCGTACCTCAGCATTTGCATTTCTTTGTCAAAGGTTTTAATAAACGTTTTGTCCGATTTGGATAATATGTTAAATCGTGTTTCGGACAATAAATCTGTCATGCTTTCGGCTTTATAACCGCTGTTATGCTTGTCCGCTATGTTTTTTAATGTTTTTCCTGTATGGGAAAAAAGCCATTTTTGGAAAGCGGAATAATCCATACTGTCAACATAATCCTTGCCGATTGTTTCATAAAGAAAATTGCGGTAATCGCCTATCGGATGCGCGTTCCAAATAATCACCGTGTTTTCCGGTAGCAAATTCTTGTTGGGTAAGCCCATTGCCCTGCCGTTTGCAAAAACCTTGATAAAAATATTAACGTTTATCTGTAAACATCACAACCAAAATCTATCGCCTGTACAATATTTTCAAATTGGCTCGGCTTTGGATTTTTTATGTTAAGGCTTTCGCGTCCGCATACGCCCACTTGCTTACCAAAAAGCACTACCTTTTTCCCGCCGCCATGATGCGGGAAACAATGGGTACAATACCCCATATTCTTTTTAACAAATGCCTTGAAATCGTCCGGGTAAGGTTGTTTGTTGATGCGGTCTATATCGCCAATGTCAATAAGAATAGACACCGAATATCTGCGGATGGTTATTGACAGCACCCTTTTTCCTTTGTACCGATAGTAAATGCACTCTTTAACGCGGTATTCGGGTTTTAACTTTTGTTCCCTTGCGTATGCGTCCAGTTGAAACAAAAAATCCCGTGTTTCCGATGAAACGCGGTTGTGCATGATGTCGGCTAGGGTTGGTTGGTACTTTGGATTAGCGAGAAGCCGGAATTCACAGTTACGGTAGACAACGCTACCCGCATAATGCTTTTTTGCGGCTTGACGTAATTTTTGAAGGGATAAAAACATATGAGGGTATTCGGTGTTTGTGATATAAGCACCGCCCTCTTTTTCCTCTATATGTAATCCGTACCGTTGCATAAAATCAAGGCGTTGCCGCACGGAATAAGGTGTTTTAGCCAACAGCTTATTTATACCTTTGTGGTGGTTGATTTTTTTCGCAAAGCCGGGAATCCAAACAAGCGAATCATTGATTAGTTCGCCGTCGGGTATTCCCTCCCAAACAAAGTTGAGAAATCCAAACGCCCTATTGCGGGTTTCCTTGTCGTCAATCAACAAACCGTAATCATCGGGGTTATCGTAAATATCCGTGTACAAGTGTGTGATGAAAGCGTGTAATTCCCTGCATGATTGTATCATAAGGCTGTCAAGTTTCGATGTTGTTTCGGCGTTCAAAGTAATTTCTATAGGGATTAAATCGTTCATCAATTCCTGCGTGGAATGTTGAACATCAAGGATGGCTTCTTGATTCATTTTTCACATCACCTATTTCAATGGAATATAAAATTGCATTTCGATGGCTTCTTCGCAATTTTGCGGGTATGCTTCAAAGCATCCCGTGTGGTATATCTTGCCGTCAACCACGACTTTACCGAAGTCACCGTTTTCATCAAGAATGGCCATGTCTTTGTGTTCGGGTAACCATATATTTTTTGTATATTCTTCCGCTGTCATCATGGCATCGCCGGGCCCGGTTTCATCACCTACCAATTCAAACATAGAATTTGCGCCCACGCTCATAACCGCAAAGCGTTTCGTCTGTGTATCAAAACCGGTCAACCCATCGGGAATATTCGCCAAGTCTTTAACTTGAACGCCGAGGTAGTAATCCCAATCTGTTCCGTTTGGCAAATTTGTATTCATGCCGAAATTTATGTTCTCATCCACATTGTTCTTTATCATTGGTTTGTATTTTTTTGTAAAGACACCGATATTTTCATAAGGCTCAAAACCTTTATTACCTAATCCGACAAATTTGAAGCTGTCCTCCAAAATTAAATAGCTTACCTTGACCACTATGTTTTTATAAACGGTTAGCTGTGTGTTCGTTTCCATCTGTCCTCCTAAAATTTTTAATTGGAATGATAAACGTGCATAGTTGTTGATTTTATCGTTCTTTCGTGCTTCGGAGGGTGATGTGTTATGAAAGGCTTTGAATGAGCGCGTAAATGCTTCGGGGGATTCATACCCATACGCCAATGACAAATCTGTGATTTTTATATCGCTGTTTAACAACTCGCTTCCCGCCAATGTCATTTTTCTTTTCCGCACATATTCCGAAGGCGTAATATCGGTTAAGAACAGAAACATATTTTGGAAGCGAGATAAAGAACAGCACGCGATTTGTGCCGCTTGTTCATAATCCACTTTACCTTTGATATTACGCTCCATGTAATCAATCGCGTTGTTTATTTTTTCAAGCCACTTCATATAGCAACCCCTTTCAAAAAATAACACGATAAATATATCACAATTTTGTAAAAGTCACCTTGCTGAAAACATAAATATCTGCAAGGTACAACATCATTTTACTTTGTATATTAAACAAACAAGTAAACATTCGTTATCGTGTTATGCCTTGTGTTCTTGTCGGCTTTTCTTTATTCGGCTCGTCACGCATGATGCCTTCCACACTCCGTCGAATGGCTTCCATGTTGGGCAATTCCTCTTTGAGTGCGTAGTATTCATCACATAGAGCATACCGCTTGGCGGCAAGCTCACGTTGCTCCTTTTGCCAATCGGCAATGGGTAGCGTTGTCCGTCCATTCATAACGGCGGTGAAGTGTTGTTGTGCGGCTTGGTATGCTTCGATTGCATCGGCGTGTTTGGCGTAGTAGGCTTCTTGTTTTTTGGTAGCGGCTTCGTGTTCTTTGGTGGCCTTGTTTTTGATGAATGGATTGATGCTGTTGAACGCGGCGGGGTCGGTTTTAGGTACGAGGGATTTGTACTTTTGGTGGATTGCCTTGTGCTGGCGGTTGTTATTGGCGTGGGTAAGATGCACAGCCAATGTATCCAGCCGCCGTTCAGCTTTTTTGATGTCATCGGTGACGGATTTCAACCGTTCGTTTTTGCGTATTATGGTGTCAGCAAAGTCCTCCAAGTTAGCTATGTTGTTTTCCTGCAAGAAGATTAAAACTTTTGCTTGGGTCTGCAAGTTTCGTATGCGTTGCCAGTCGGTTTTGAGGTTCTTACCTTTGCCTACATTGCCCATGATTTCAACAATGCCCGGCGGGTTCTGAATGGGGTGCTTGTACAGCCAATCTTTCATCTTACGGATGCGGGCTTTGGTTTGCTTGATTTCGTTATTCATGGATTGCGCCCAACGGTTGTAATCACCTATCTCTGTACGGATGCCACGTTGCTCCAAACGGTGCGCGACTGGGCCAAGGTGTTTGGTGGGGGTAAGTCCGTTGCCCTGCCGTTCGTAACTGCGGTGGTCTACCGACATGGGGATGCCGTTTTGTTTCAAGTATTGGTTGAGGGTGTCAGCCCAACCCTTGCGCCATTCCTCGGCTTTGGTTTTATCATTCCAATCTACGGAAGAAACCTTGCGTGATTTCCATTCACCACTGGGTAACTTGATGCGTTCACCGTTGTGGTCGAGGATATATTCCTTTCGTGATTTCGCACCCCATGTACCGTCATCGTTTAACGGGCGAAGCGACAACATAACGTGGCAATGGGGGTTGCCTTCGCCCGTATCGTGGATGCACACATCGGCTATCATGCCCTTGTCCACAAAATACTTTTGTACATACTCACAGGCGAGATTTATACTCTGCTCCATGCTTAATTCTACGGGTAGGGCAAATTCGATTTCGCGGGCAAGTTGGGCGTTGCTGTTACGGTCAATCTGTTCCACGCTATTCCATAACACGGAACGGTCTGAAAAATCGGCGGGGGCATTGTCCGGCAAGATGATTTCTTTATGCACGATGCCTGATTTGCGCGTGTAGTTATGTGTCCGTCCGCTGTAGTCATTTTCGATTTTTTCAGCGGCGCGATATGCCGCCGCCGCGACTGCGCTCTTGCCTTTTCCTCGGCTGATTATTTGTATATTCATATGGAAGATTGCCATTTGGATGCCCCCTTTCTTTGGGATTAGATTTTGTGCGCGTTTGTTATCGTTACATGGTGCAACGGTAAGCCCCGTAAGCAAAAACGGCGGTACGCATTACGCATACACGTCGCCGATTTGCGGTTTAGGTTTTAAGGAGCCGCTTGCGGCTCCCAATTTGCGCCGATAGGCGCAAATGCCCCCGGCAGGGCGCACCACACCGGCTTGCCGGTGTATAGGTGCGCACCTTCGGTGTAAAAAAAGCGGGGTTACCCCCGCCTGTGTTACGCTGTTGCGCTCTGCGGATTTACAGGTGTTGTGGTGTTTTGTGGCTTGTTGCTCAGTTGTTGATTTTCGGGCTTTTGCCCTGCGACGGTAGGCGCAGGGATGTTATTGTTTTTGGTTGTGGTGTTTGTGGTGGCGGTTGGTTTTTCGTCTGTTGTTGTGTCTGCCTTAGCGGTTTTGGTGACTACCGATTTTCTGCTCCACTTTGTGTTTTGGGCTTCTTCAATGGCGGCGTTAATGGCTTCCACGGTCTGCCCGGTGATGTTGGCAAGTACGGCGATGCCGTGTTTGTTTGTGATGTGCTGTTTAATAAATTTTTCATACTGCTCGTCCGTGAAGTCGATGGTGATGGGTAGGAACGATTCCAATAAGCCGTGCCGTTTACATAAACGATGGGTTCGTGCCTTGTCATTGCGTTCTGCCTGTGATTTTTCAAGAACCTTCAAGTGTGCTTGTTCTTGTTGGATTTTTTTCATTGACGCTTCGATTTGCATTTCCAATCTTGTTTTTTGTGCCATGCGTGGTGGCCTCCTTCTTGAAATAATTTTGGGATTGATGAACGCAAAAAGGCGGCAACCGTTTCTGTTGGTTGCCGCCGTATGCGGTGGTGTTTATTCAGTTGTGAGTAGTTATATTGCTGTTGCGGTTATTGCGGTTTGTGACCGTTTCTTATCACGGTATTTCCGCGTTTTGGCGTTGACTTGCGACCTGTTCCGCTCACGGTAGCCGCCCTCGTATGCCCTGCGTTTTTTGTTACGCTGTTCATCATCAGCGGTTCGTTCATCGGGGGTCATTGCGGCACGTTTGGCGGCTTGTTCAGCTTTCATCCGCTCCTTGTTGTCTTGATACCATTGGCGGTGGTATTCCTTCAATCGTGCTTTGCGCTCTGTTTCTGCGGCGGCTACTTCTTCAGGAGTGCGTTCATCGGGTCGCTTGCCCTCGAAATGCCCCAACGGTTGACCATCGTTTGCATCACGGCGTTTTTTATATTCACGTTGGTAGAGTAGTTTCGCCATGCGTTTGTCGTGGGCGATTTGTGCGTCCATTTCTTCTTGCGTAGGTGCTTCGTCCGTTTCTTCATATGGTGGCTGATATGTGCCTACGAAATTAAGGTACACATCCACTTTTTGCGTAGTGACAACTGCCCGCCTGTCAGTTCGTTCGTGGACTTCAATGCGGTCTACAAACTCGTGGAGCATGGTTGGGGTCAGTTTGGAAAACGCCTTGTAACGCTTGGTGAGTTCAAGAAACTTCGCCGCCCTATCGGTACTGTCATCATAACTGTCGATGTCAGCGGTGAGGTTGGTTATTGCTTGCTCCAATTCCGCTTGCTCTTGTTCATATTGGTTGGATAATACTTCAAACCGCTTGTCGTTGATTTTACCTGCCACGTTATCTTCATAAATGTGTTGCATCAGCTTGTCGAGTTCGGCGTGACGGCTTTGGTCGGACTTCAATTTCTTGCGTTGGGCTTTCACGGTTTCGGCTTGCTGTGTGGAGTACATTTCATTGATTTGGCGGGTAAATTCTTTCTCGTTGGTGGTGGCGTATTCGCTTACCCTTTGGAGTACGTCCAGTACGATGTATTCTACTACTTCACCGTGGATGCGATGCCCTGTGCAATATTCCGCGCCGCGTTTGCTCTGCTTGCAAGTGTAATAGTTTTTCGCCTTACCCGTAGCTTTATATATGCCCCTATTGTGGTGCATCTTCGACTTGCACGTTTCGCATATCAGCAAGCCTGTGAGGGGATGGGGTTCGCCCAAGCTGTCGGGTTTGTTGCGGCGTTTCTTTTGACGAATATCGTTGGCGGCTTGCCATGTAGTTTCATCCACGATGGCTTCATGCTTACCCTCGAATACCAGCCATTCTTCGCGGGGTACTTGTTTGCTCCGCTTGTCCTTAAAGGATTGCTTTTGGGTTTTGAGGTTCACCATGCAACCCTTGTATTCCATGCGCCCGATTATCATGTCTACCATTGTGTTTTGCCATTGGTAGGGGTCGCGCCATTCTTTATTTTTACAACAACCGATTCCCCGCTGTGCCATGTAGTAACCGGGGGAATATATTTTGTCTTTGCGTAGACGGTTGGCAATGGCACATACGCCGTAACCCTCAATGGTCATGCGGAAGATGCGGCGTACAATTTCGGCGGCGACTGGGTCAACTTCCCATACGCTTTTGTCGGCTTCGGACTTTTTATATCCGTAGGGGGCGATGCTTGAAACATACTTGCCGTTGTGTCCGTTGGAACGCTTTGCCGCCATAATTTTCCTGCTGATGTCGCGGGCATACCACTCGTTTACGAGGTTCAAAAATGGGGCAAATTCAAGCGTTTCAGGGTATGCGCTGTCTATGTTGTTGGTGACGGCGATAAAACGGACTTCGGCTTTGCGGAAGATTTCAAGAATAAGCCCAACCTGAACGTGGTCGCGGCCAATCCTTGACATATCCTTACAAATAACTTGGGCGATTTTACCCGCTTCCACATCAGCAATGAGTTCCTGCCATGCGTCACGTTGAAATGTGGTGCCGGAGGTTCCATCGTCCGAATAATGGCGGGTGTTGGTGAAGCCTTGGTTCTTGGCGTAATCCGCCAAGAGTTGCTTCTGCGTGATGATTGAATTGGACTGACCCTGTGCATCGTCATCTTCTCTTGATAAACGCTCGTACAAGGCACAAATTTTGGATTGCGACTTCCTCATTGGATTAACTCCTTTGAGGTTGTCGGCTTCATTTACGGCATCTTCATCATAGCACAATTCGGCGGGGGTATCTACTGCCAATTTCATTTTCCCCGCTGATTTGGCCGCTTGGTTGGAGGTACTCATACTGTTGCCTCCATTTCGTTCTTGATAAGGCGCATGATTTTCTTGTCCATCGTTTCCGTCGCGCCTTTTTTGAAATGTACTCCAACCATATAGGTGACAGAGCCGATTCGCTTGGCAAATCGGCTCGTATCAGCATCACGTTGGATTTTCACGGGCTTACTTTTCTTGTGCATAATCGGCTCTCCCTTCATTAAATAAAGTTTTTGATTGTGGTTAGTTAGTGGTTCATCATTTTTTCTTGAACAGGTGTTTTGGGTTGGTGCGTTTGCTGTATTTGTGGTTATAAGCAGACCCCCTTCGTATGCGTGATTATTTGTCGGCTTGTACGAACAAACATCCCCCATTGCAATGCAAGCCACTACGCTTACATCAAGGTTGGGGGTAGCCGAAGATATTCGGAGGGTTGCTCCGGCATTACCTTTTCCTGCTTTCATCCCAAACAAGTTCCTGCGCTGTATCTTGCATGACCTCGGCGCGTTATCACGGTTCCAGCCCTTTGCGCTACACCTCCGATGTAGACTTGGCAAAGGTTGCAGTTCCCGGTATCTGTCTGGCTGCGGATTTAATTGTCAAAGTGCGGGTGTTGCGGATGGTGCAAGCGGGTAAAGTCTTTCACCTTATAGCCGTGGGAAGTGGTGTTTTGCATCCATACTGTGAAAACATCCCCCCATTCTTTCATTGGGAATAAAATTTACATTTGTGCCACTTGGCTTAAAAATATTTCCTCCCACTATTCCCCGCCGTGATAGGGTATTTTTGTTGCCTGACGGTGACATTTTTATCTTTCAAAAGGGGTCACGCTGGCAGGGTCGTTTGTCCCGCTTTTGTAAAGCCCCTTTACTTTCTCTCTTGACAATTTGGGGTCAGTGGGTCGGTTTTTTGGAAATATTTTTATTACTCATGTGGGGGTCGCTCTGCTAATTGTTTTCCCGCCGTAATTTGCAAAGACCCCTTAATTGGGTTTGTGACCAATGACGGCGAATGGAACAAAATATAGCTTTCTACTTTTTTAGTTCCCTTCACTATCCCTCCCGAAATTGAGTGCAGCTGATAACCCTGCGTGTAAACTTTTTTTGTCCTTTGTTTGTTAGTCATGGTGATAAGTGATTTGGCATATATGGGCGTGATAAAGTTCCTTCTACATAGCGTGAATTTAGAAGCGATTTGTAGGGGTATTTTGTGATGTCTGTAAAAAGAAAAAGCCACCTTGATAAAAGTGGCAATGCGCTCATCTTCGAGCGGGTTGGATTGTTGATTGGATGCCCCATTTTTGGGAAATACATGATGCGATACAATGCCCCAAATTTAGAAGTCGTAACTGAGCGCACATTTTCGCTTAATAAAATGTCTTTAATTTTAATAGCGTTGGACGGTTGATGGGGACACCTCAATGATGAGTAGTCCGAACGGAAAGTCCAAACTTGGACTGTCCTCCGAACATATGAAAACACATGAAAACATGGCTTGAATGGCTTTTTATGCCGTGTTACACTTGATTCAGAAGCTCAATCCAAAAATGGATTCAGTCAATGGAAACAGCAACGGATACAATGTTGTGCCTGTTGAGTAAATATCGCAAAACGCGCTTTTTGCAGTAGTCGGTTCACTTTTGAGCCGATTGATTCAATAACCCCAAAGTTGGGGGCGTTGGCAAGGTAACAAAAAAGGATGCCCGCTTGTGACGAACATCCGATTTCGTGATTATGCGTAAATCAGTTCCGCAAAAATTATTTCTTCTGCCGAGTGATGTAACCCCGCCATGTGTTGCGCCCACGAAAGCCCACAAACTATTTTGTCGGGTGGCGGGTTGGTTTGGACGAGTTGTGCTAACAATTCGTCCATGCGTTCCTCTGCGGCGCGTTGAATGGCGCGACAATGGGGGTAGAGTTCCTCGTGGTTGAGCATCAACCCATATGCGATTTTATGATACTCTTTCAAGTGTCGTTTCCGCATCATACCGTACTTGGTTAGCGGCTCTGCGTCCGGCGGGTCACGGAGGGTAATTGCGGGCAAAAGGTAATCACCCACGGGGATATAGTCAATCTTCGGCATAAATTAACCCCTTTCAAACATGGCTGAAACGCCTTATTTATGCCGTAAATGAGCCGACAACCATGCTATTTTAGTAGGCTTCTTTCTGAAGCCCCTTAATAGCATAGCAATGGGTTATAACCCATGCTTTTTTTGAAATCAATCGTGTTTAACACCTTAATGGTGTACCCTTGCTTCTGTAGGAAATCCCCCATTTCCACGAGGATTGAACCTTTCGGGTCGGTTACAACAAAAGAAACAGGATAAGTGGTTGATTCGCATTGCATGATGTTGGGCTTTACATAGAATCGTGTTTTACCGCTTCCCGAACCGCCGATAACCAAGATGTTTTTATTGCGGGCGTATTTCACGGGCTTGGGGCGCGGATTCATGGTAAGGGATTCGGTTTTCGTCAGAATCACGTTGTTTTTGGGGTCGGGGTCAATGAAGGGTTTTATATCTGCGGGCTTGCCAAAACGCGCTGAGCCGTATTCCATGTCCTTACGCCATTTCTTTGCGTTCTTTCCCTTTATATAGACCATCAGTTTCAAACCTACGCCACCGATGATGCCAACCACCCAAGCAGGGAGGGGTATAAAACCGATTCGTGGCGTAATATACCATGCGATAATCCCCGTTATGATAAATGCCATGTTTTTGAAAAGCAGTTGGCGTATGTCAATGGATTTGATAAAAGTGGTAATATCGGTAACAAAGACGTTATTCTTTTTGTTGCGTTTGGGTGGGGTCGGTTTATTTTTCATCGTTCGCCAACCTCCCGCCGCATTTTTTTGTCTTTATCGGCTACCTTAACTTTTTCTTTGGCATCGTTAAGCCGTTGCTTGAAGGGTAACGACTTGGATTTATCTTTACCCAATTCCTTGCCGATGTACGCTCTAAACGCCGCCGACATGTTTTCGGTATCCTTCGCCTTAAAATAAACCGTATGGCGGGGTGGGGTTTTGGATTCATCCTTAACAAGCGCAAACGCCACGCCATGCTTGCGGGCTATGTGCGTGAAATCCTTGATGTTATCGCTGTTTAATGGGATTTCCGATAACTTGTCACCGTATTTCATTAGTTGTTCCAATGTTTGCAAACCTTCCCGCTTGCCGCCGCTTTGCCCGCTTAACCATTTCGCCATGCCCTTGGCTACATCCAACATTGTAGGCAAGGCTTTATTTATCGCAATCTCCGCGACTTGCTTTGTTACTTTAATTTCTTGGCTAATCAAATAATCCTGTACCGCGCTCATGGCTTCACTTCCTTTGCGTTAAATAGAAATACCCGCTTTTTTGGGGCGGGTATCGGGCTTGCGTATTTCGTGTTCGTTGCTTTTTTCGGTTCGCTCCAGTAGTAACCGCCGCATACTGACTAAGGTATCATTGAAATCCTTACCGCTGGGCGGCGGGGCAATGGTGATGTTCTTTTCGGTAAAGCGTTTATCCGTTAATAATTCCTTCGTTATACGTTCGGTAGCCGCTTGCCCTGCGGGGTCGTTGTCGAGGGATAGGTAAACATTTTGTACGTGAGGGTGGCGTTCAAAAAAGCCGATGAGTGCCACGGAAGCCGTCCCCGACAATGACAAGCGAAAACCATCCCACACCGTACCCCTTTCCGCTTCGGCAATAACCATAATTTCATGGTGGCTGAGTGCGTCAATGGGGGATTCAAAAACGGCAACGGAATGGCTGCCGTTCATCGTGTCGGGTGGCAAGTAGAAACTATACGATTTATCGCTCCCCGCCGTGTCTTTTTTATTATCCCCCGTAATGCCCCGTTCGGCGGCGTATTTGGGTTTATTACCGTCTTGGGCATCACGCCCGACAAAGACACAGTTATTATTTACGGATTCATACAGCAAGCCTTGGTTGATGTACTTTTGGCTTGTACTTTCGGATATGCCGCGCTTGGTAAGATAAGCAATCATATTTTTATTACCTTGCGCGGGTTTTGGCAGGGTTATTGATTTTGGGGGTTTGTCGGCTTTTTTGGGTTCGCTTGATCGGTGCGAAAAATCGGAGAACGAAACAAGATTATCTTCGTTTAATGACTTAACCGCGTTTAAGAAATCCATCTTTTCAACCCGCATCAGATAATCAAGCGCACTATGCCCCTTTAAGCCCTTTGAGTTCCAATACCATTCCCCTTTGCCGTTATCAACTACAAAACTGTCATGATTTTTATGGACGAATCGCTCGCCTTTTTGCTCAAGGAGGATGGCGAGGTTGGTGGATTGGAAATAACTAAGAAGGGTAACATCACGCGCATTTTGGATTTGTTCATCCGTCACCCGTGCCATATGTCCACCCCCCTTGCCCTTCATGGTGGATGATTATGATTTTCGGGCAGGGGGTAAGCAGAGGGGATATGTTTAAGCGTTGCGCTTCGGTTGTAGTGATATTTTTGATGGCTGCTAAAATATTGGTGATGTTGTTGTTTGGCATACTTAACTTTAAGCTGACCCATACAAGCCGCTCCTGTGCCATTTCCACCACGGGTAAAAAATTATTTACCCATAAATCGTTTAACACCACGACATCGGGGTTTTCGTGCCGCAGTTGGCGCAGAGCCGTATTGAAATCGGGTACATCCGAGCCGATTTCTTTTTGGACAAGCATTGCCTTTTTTATGGCGGTGCAGATATTTGATTGGGTTTTCTATCGTGGAGATATGGCACTCGCGTTGTTGGTTGGTTAAATCGACGAGAGCGGCAAGCGTTTGAGATAAGCGGATTGACGAATCACCCGCTACGACCACCAAGCCGCATTTCTCTTTGATGGTTTTATTTACGGTATGGAGTAAATCATCGGTAAAATCCAATGAATAAATGTCCGGCACATCGAAGGGCAAGGGGTGTATGCTAAGTGCATGAGTGCCGCGCTGTGTATACACGCAAGCGCGGAATCGCCCAAGGTTGCCGTGGGTATAGGAAAAATCCAAAAATTTATGTTTTTGCAATTCGGTTTTTTGTTCAGGCGTGAGTAATTCCATGACGAGGGCTTTCACCATTGCAACATCTAATGACGAATCGGCATAATCGGGGATGGGGGTCATTTTACCGTCAACATCCCTAAAACGTGCAAACGGCACAGACTTTGGGCATATGTGCAAGTCCGCGCCGTTTTGGGAAGCGAATACCAACAACCCTTCAATCAACTTTTTTATATCAGTCATTATTGTTTACCTCACTTTCCTTATTTTCGAGTAAAAACCTACGCTCGGCGTGTTCAATACGGCGCAGCGTTTTCATTTTATTTGCTTGCTTGGCTTCCAGTTGTGCCTTCGTTTTTTCAAAGAGTAAGCGGCTTTCACCCGATAACGCCGCTTGCGTATGGGCGATTGCAAGCCGTAGCGAATGGGGGAGCATAGCGTTCTTCCGCATCCGTTCGTATTCGGGTTCGTAGGCTTGCAAAAACGCCACACGGTCAAGCCCTGCTTTCTTGTTAGCGTAATCGCGCCCACGCCTTAATTTCCGTAGGTTACGATACCCCACAGCTTTGATAGCGTTGGCTACCGCTACAGGGAAAATCCGCTCCGGTTCGGGTAAACATTCGTACTCGCTTGATGTGTCTATGTGCAATGCCACAGCCGCCCATGCTTCGGTGGGCGTGATAATATCGGGGTTGCATATCTCCGCGATAATCTCCTTAATTTCCGCTATCTGCGGCGAAAATTTGCACACGGCGATATGCTTCTTTAACGCCATACCCACGATTGCCGCATCATCATCTTCAAAAAACTCAGCCCACATGTTGATGGCGTTGTTTATTTCCACTTGGTTGTTGAATCTGTCCGAATTGGGATAAGCCGTGACAACCAAACCTACCAATTTAATCGCGTCTTTACGTGTCATGCCGCCGTCCCTTCTTCGGCATCCAACATTTGCTGTAATGCCGCCATTGTGTTAAAGCCGTTTTTATTTTGGTAGCGTGAATATGGGATACTGCCGTTATCGGATGCGGGGGTAATAAAAATCCCCTGTTCCGTTGTTGGTAGGGGATGTCGGTCATTATCATATTTGCCCGTTATAACCTTTTCCGCGTTGGTGGGGTCAATCAGCCAATCAAAATCGGTTTTCCACCCTCGTCCACCACCGCCGCAGAGGAAATCGCTCGCCGCTACTTTTTCAAACAAGGTAATAAATCCATCCAATCCATGTAATTTATAAAAGGTTGCCGTTTGGCGTTTTCGCTTGCCGTCTATTGCGTGGATGGGGCGCAGTTCCCTTGTCTTACATAGATGGTTGTACAGTTCCATGATTTCTTTGTGGGGTGCTTCGCTGCCAACGCCCGCACCGCCGCAGGCGGCTGTAGTATCACTCCCCTTATTATCATTCGTATGGTTATTATTTATCTTATTATTATTAGGGCGTAAATCTTGCGGTTTCGGGGGCGCAGAATCTACGGGTTCGGAGGCGTAAGTTTTACGGGTCGGGGGTCGTAGGTTTTGCGGGTTCCGGGGTGCAGATATTTCCGGTTCGGTCATGTAATCATTATCGGGGGTGGTTTCGGGGTTATCATCAGCTTCGGGGTCAAGGTATGCTTCGGGGGGTTCACCGTCACCGATAATGGGGGCTAGTAAATATATTTTGTTGGGTCGGTTCATGCCTTGCTTCTTTTCCTCCACGAGTTGAAAATCCTTTAATTCTTGCATAACCTTTGTCACGGTTCGTTCCGATAATCCAAGCCGTTTTTCCATTTCCTCACGCTTGAAATAAATGTATGCCTCGCCGTTTTCGTCAAACCAACCGCTCTTTATGCTTACCCTGTGGCGGTCATGGAGCAGGGCATATAAAATCCGTGCATTGTTGCTTATCTTGTCGTTTTCAAATTCACCCGCAAACAGGAATCGGGGAAGCTGTAAAAATGTATTGGATATAATCGCTTGGCGGGTGTACCGCATCCGTTTGTTTGTAATCTTATTCGCATTGCTTAACATCATCCCCAACCCTTTCCTGTTCGATTTTCGGTATCACAAAGATATAAGAGCGATAAAAGCCAACAAAGATAAATGCACGGGGTATGCGCAGTAAAACAACCACTTGGCGTTTACACCCCGTTTACCGTTGTATAACGCGATTAGCGGTACGGTAATTGACGTACAGGCAATCATTAGAAAAACCTCCGGCGGGATTACAACACTTAAAGGACGCGCCATCACAAGGGGAAGAAATTGGGCAAGTGCAAAACCACCCAACGCCGCCAATCTAAGCGGCTTCGGTTTTATGGCATACATGGAGAAGATGAACAAAACCCCCATGCTTCCGTATTCAACGGTCAGAAACTCGGCTAACAGCACCGTGGGGAACAGCGCACCGAGTACCGCCATCACTTGGTAGGAGTACCGTAGCTTCATTTTTTCAAAGAAATATACCGCCAAGCCGCTAATGGAAAGGGTGTAAAAGATATTTGTGTTGGCGAGGAAGTTGATGCCGTTTCCCATCACCAAATCGTAAGGGATTTCCGATATGACCGCGAAGGCTATCAAACGCATCAGAAACTTCTCTTGTGATTTTGTATGGCGAAAACCCTCCGCCACAAGAAAAACGAATATCGGCCATGCTAAACGCCCGACCGCTCTAAAGGTTAAGGGGATATACAGGGGAAACGCTACGGCTACATGGTCTATGAGCATGGAAGTGAGGGCGATTATTTTAAGGGTAAAAGCGGTCACTTTTTACCACCATCCGATTTTGATTTTCTGTGTGCTTTCTTAAAAGCGTTATAGGCTTCCCGATATTCATATGATTTTCCGAACAAGGAAAAAGCCGCTTTCACCTTGTTGGGTTCAAACGGCTCTGCGATTCTTAAATCCTGTACGGCTTTTGATGAACAGGGGCAACCTACGCACCCTGTACGGGTGAAGCCCCATATTTCATAACAATCGGAGTATCGTATACCCCGCCATTCTTTGTATATACGTTTATCTTCATCCGTCCAAAACCAAAGCGGTCTGTAGTTGGCTATGGTTCTGATGCCCGCGGGGGTGAAACAATTTTTTACGCTTCCCACCCTTCGTCCGCCCTCGGCTTGGCGCATACCGATGATTTTCAAATCGGGCTTGAATTGCTTGTCATAATCCTTTGATACGTTCTTCTTAGTAAAGTCACAACAGCGTTCGGATATGGCGAAGGTTGGTGGGTACGCTAAAATAAATTCATGCAAAAGTCGGTGTTGTTTTATACTGTATTTTGATATACCGCTTACGCTCGGAGGACGGCGGTTAAAATACCAATCAAGTGCCGATTTACATTGCCCGTATTTTTCGGGGGTTGCTTCTTCCGATGTTTCATTCCAATTAAAACTATGTCTTTGTAATCGACTTAATATATCACTTGTGTCTTTACAAATAAACGGTATGCCGTATTCACGGCAAGCTGTAATGATATTTTTTAGTGGTTTAATCTGCTCAATAGATATACCGTATTTTTGCTCCACTTCTGTAATATGGCGAAGTGTCGCGTCAAACTCCAATCCTGTATCAAAGAAGATGTAACGAATATCAGCGCATCCATCGGGGGGGGTTCACCAACTCAATCATATCAAGCATAATATCCGAATCCGACCCGCCGCTGTATGACACGGCAATGCGTTTATGTTCGCGTAGCTTGTTTCGCGTAACCATCAGATATTTGTGGATATTGAGGTTGGCGGGTACGGCTTCGGTGATAAATTGGTAAAATTGGTTGTCGTTCATCAAGGTATAAATCCCCCTTCGTTGGAATAAAAAAAGGCCGCGAGGTTTGCTCTCGGCCAATTAGCTTGACTTGTGATGATACTTTTTGATTTCACTCTCTTGTGTTCCCACACTCCATATCAATTACCACTCTCACCGTGATATAGTTTTTTATCGTTTTATTACGTGATTTTTCACCTTCTCCGCCGAATGATATATGCTTGCAAAAGTGCTTAAATTCAAGGATTTCTAGGTATCTGTCCGACATAGCAACGCTATTGCCTCCACATGTGGGGTTCGGGGAAAGAGGTCAACTCCGATGATGCGTTCGGGGGTAAGGCCGAGCCTCTCGAGCTCGGGCAAGTCGCGCGCGAGGGAAGACGGCTTGCACGCCACGTATACCAAGCGGGCGGGCGCGAGTTCGGCGGCGCGGGCGAGCGTTTTGGGTGTGAGGCCGTCGCGGGGCGGATCCACGATAATGACGTCGGGTGATTCGTCCGATAGGGGCCCCGTTTTTTGCCCGGCGATGCGGGTGATATCGCGGGCGTGGAATTCGCAGTTGGTTATCCCGTTAAGCGTTGCGTTATGGGACGCGGCCGCGACGGCTTCGGGGATAAGTTCGATGCCGATCACACGCTTGAAAGAGGGAGCGATGATTTGCGCGATCGTCCCCGTGCCGCAATACAGGTCGTAGGCTAGGGTGCCTTCCCCCGCGAATTCGCGCACGATACCGTACAGGATTTCCGCCCCGGCGGAATTGGTTTGGAAAAATGAGAACGCGGAAACATGGAATGTTAGGCCGCACAATTCTTCGCGGTAAAAGGCACGCCCCCACAATAAACGGAGGTTTTCGTTTTTTACCGCGTCGGCTGCGCCATCGTTAATTGCGAGGAGGATCCCGACGATGGCGCCGCGTGTGGGTAAATGACGCAAGCCTTGTACGAAGGCTTGCAAATCCGCGTTAAAATTGGAGGAAACGGACAATATTACGAGAATCTCCCCGGTAAAATGCCCACGGCGCAGTACCAAGTGGCGGAGCGTACCCGTATGTTTTTTGCGGTGGTAAAAGGCTTCGCCGCTTTCGCGGAAGAAATCCAGCGCGAAAGCCGCGATCCTTTTGAAATCGTCGGGCATGAGGACGCAATCCTCCGTGGTAGCGACCTCGTAGAAGGAGCGTTTCTTGCGTATGCCCAGCATGAGGGCGGTATTTCCGTCATCCCCGAAGGCGAGTTCCATTTTGTTGCGGTAGCCGACCGTTTCGGGCGCGGGGCGGATGCCTTCCAACAAGTGGGCGTATTCACCCAACGTTTCCCGCAGGGCTTTTTCCTTGCCAAACAGCTCCTGCGGGTAGGGAAGATGGGGGTCGGTGCAACCGCCGCATTTGCCGATGTATTTGCAAGGTTTATCCATTTAAGGGGAGTTGGGTGTAGCGCAGGTCCATTTTAAAAAGGTTGCCGATGGATTTATGGTTGTGGATGCGGTCGATGGCGTTGGCGAAAATCGGTCCGACGGAAAGGATTTGTATTTTTTCGTTATATTTTTCGCGCGGGGTTTCGATGGTGTCGAGTACGGCGAGTTTTTCCAGCGGCGACGCGGCGATCCTTTCCACCGCGTTGTCCGACAAAACGGGGTGGGTGACGCAGGCGTAAACGCGCTTGGCGCCGTGTTCCATGACGGAAACGGCGGCGTTGCACAGCGAACCGCCTGTGGTGACCACATCGTCCAGCAGGATGGCGGATTTACCCTTCACGTCGCCGATGAAGTTGGCGATGTCGGACTTGTCGGCAATGTTGGGGGAGCGGCGCTTGTCCACGATGGCAAGGGGTACGTCCAGCAAGCCCGCGAAGGCGTTGCACCGCGCTACGCTGCCCAAATCGGGTGAAACGACGACCAAATCATTCAAGTTCGCGAAGCGGTTCTTCAAGAAGTCCACGAACACGTACATGCCGCGCAAATGGTCAAGGGGGATGTCGAAGAAGCCTTGGATTTGCGGGCAATGCAAGTCCATCGTGAGGATGCGGTTCGCCCCCGCAGTGGTGAGCATGTTTGCCACGAGCTTCGCGCTGATGGGGTCGTGGGAGCGAGCCTTCCTGTCCTGCCGCGCGTAACCGAAGTAAGGGATAACCGCCGTAATGCGGTTGGCGGAGGAACGCTTCATCGCGTCGATCATGATCAGGAGCTCCATCAAATGATCGTTGACCGGGGGGCTTGTGGACTGGATGATGAAAACGTCCGACCCGCGCACCGTTTCGTTGACGCGCATGTTGATTTCGCCGTCGGAGAAGCGTGTAACCTCCGAAAGCCCTACCTCGACGCCTAAGTGCTGTGCTATCGTGGCAGCCATTTGTTTGTTCGCGTTTGCGGCGAATACTTTGATATTACCCAGCGGATTGATCATCGCAGGTCATCCTCCAAATAGATTTCATCGTTTTCGTCAAAATCGTCCAGCAATTCGATTTCAAGGGCTTCGTCTTCGGTGCCGTTGAGGGCGGTTTTATCGACGGGCTTCGTATTTTCGGGCGCGGCGAGGTCTTCGCGGGTCTTCATGCCGAAGTGCTTGCGTGCAGCCTGTTCGATTTCGGAATAGATGTCCGCGTTGTCGTGCAGGAATTGCTTGGCGTTTTCCCTGCCCTGGCCCAAACGCACCTCGCCGTAGTTGAACCACGAGCCGCTCTTTTTCACCAAACCCAATTCCACGCCCAAGTCCAGCAGATCGCCGTCCTTGGAAATCCCCAACCCGTACATCATGTCCACTTCGCAGGTGCGGAAGGGGGGGGCCACTTTATTTTTCGTAATCTTAACCTTCGTGCGGTTGCCGATGGGGCGTTCGCCGACCTTAATCGCTTCGGCGCGGCGGATGTCGATGCGGATACTTGCGTAGAATTTAAGGGCGCGTCCCCCGGTGGTCGTTTCCGGCGAGCCGTAGGAAACACCGATTTTTTCCCGCAATTGGTTGATAAAAATGACAATGCAGTTCGTCTTATTCGTGATGCCCGTGAGCTTGCGCAGGGCTTGGGACATCAAACGAGCTTGCACGCCCACGGAAGATTGCCCCATTTCGCCCTCGATTTCTGATCTCGGGACAAGAGCCGCCACGCTATCGACAACAACGATATCGATCGCGCCGGAGCGCACCATGGCTTCGGCGATTTCAAGCGCCTGTTCGCCGTCGTCGGGCTGGGAAATGTACAGTTCGTCTATGTTCACCCCTAATTTCCGCGCGTAGGAAGGGTCCATGGCGTGTTCCGCGTCCACATACCCGGCAACGCCGCCCAGCTTTTGCGCTTCAGCCACAACGTGCAACGCCAGGGTCGTCTTGCCGCTGGATTCGGGTCCGTAAATCTCAACGATACGCCCCTTGGGTACGCCGCCGACGCCGAGTGCCGCGTCAATCGAAATGATGCCCGTCGTCACCACGGGGATGTCGGTGCGGGCCATCTTTTCGCCCATCTTCATGACCGCGCCCTTGCCGAATTGCTTTTCGATCTGCGCTAACGCGGTGGCGAGGGCCTCCTCCTTAGCGGCGGCGGAGTCGAGGTTTTCGTCCTTGCTTTTTTTTACGGGGTCTGCCTTTTTCGTCGTTTTCTTAGGCATGGTGCTGCTCCTTTCGGATGTATGGTTTTATTGGATTTGCCATTCATAGATATTCGAATAACGGTCACCGTCTTTGTGCAAATCATGCCACTTGGGGACGGGCGCGGTGCGGATGAGGGTAAGCCCCAATTTTTCACATACGCGCATGGAAGCGCGGTTATCGGGGTTGTTGGTTATCAGGAGTGTGCCCATTTTATGCGCCTTTGCCACAGGGACAAGCAAACGGCAGGCACGCGCGGCATATCCGTTGCCTCGGAAGGGCTCGTCCACATCGTAGCCGATTTGCCCGCCGTAATAAAGGTTGGAATTATAAAGCCCGCCGCCGTAGCCGATGCGCAAATTAATACGCCCGACTCTTTCGCCATCCTTGCAAATAATAAATTCATAACCGGGAACGTGTTTTTTCTCCGGGTTTGCGGGTTGTTTTTCCGTACATACAAGGAATATTTCGCCGTCGGAAAGGGTGGGTACATCGATAAAACCACCGAACTCGCAAGGGAGGGAATTGTAATGCGCGATCTCTTTTTGGATATCCCAATCCTCCTTGAGGATGGCGTACATAGTGGTATCAACCCGTTCGCCATTGCGCACCTTGGATTGCCGGAACGTACCTTCATAAAACATGCCCGCGTTAGCCATAACCTTACCCGAAGCGGGATTTTGCGGGCGGTACGTCGCCCATACGCGGTTAAGCCCCGTGGCTTCAAAGCAATGCGCCAGCACCGCCCGCAAAGCCTCGGTCATATAACCCCTGCCGCGCCACAACTTGCCCAGCGCATAAGCCACCTCGGCGGAACGCGCCTCGCGGTCGGTTTCGGCAAAGTCAATCGTTCCGATAACCGCATCATCCGACTTTTGCACAATTGCGAAAAGCCCCCAATCCCAGCCCTTTTCCGTTAACCCGTCAAAATATTTCATCCAATTCTTTATATGTTCGCGCACCTCGTCAACGCTCGAAAGGTCTTTACGCAAAAGAAACCGCACGACATCAGGGTCCCTCGCCCAATTACCAAACATCGCCCCCGCGTCGGATATACTGAACGGGCGTAAGGTCAAGCGGTCGGTGGTGAGGGTAGCTTCGTTCGGCTTCATTGTATATCACCCGCTTTGTGTTTTGTTATGTAATCATGAATTATCGCCGCGTGGGTGCGCGCGATGTTTTGCGGCAGCTTGTCCAAAGCGAACCATTCGAAGGTTAAGGATTCGTCGTTCATGACGGCTACGTCCCCGCTGTAATCATCCGTAGAATAAACGATGGTCACAACATAGAATTCGTCACCGTTTTGCGCCACGCACAAATACCCTTCGCCGGAATATACGCCAAACAACGTTAAATCACCCACTACCAACCCCGTCTCCTCTTTAACCTCGCGCCTTACGGTTTCTTCCGTGGATTCGCCCAACTCCATCAACCCGCCGGGTAAACCCCACTTGCCGTAAGGATATGTGCGTTGCTGCATGAGAATCCGACCCACCCCGTCGCGGATAAAAACAATGCAACCCGGCAATATAACACGCATAGTACCGATTTTCGCGCGGAGTTCTTTGATGTAGCCCATGTTTACGCTCCCGAATCTATTTTAAAATTGTATAAAGTTCTTTATAAAATCAACCATCATCTTCATGTTTTTGCCGCTCCGTATCGCATTTCCATTATAACCGAAAGAATTTCATCTTTAGTTTAAATATACAAATTAACGCGTAAAAAATTCAAAGCCTGCATAGCCGCGCGTTCGCGAACCTGATTCCGTTCACCGGGTAATTTCAACGCAAGCGTCTTCGTCCCGCTTCCCTTTATATGCAATCCCACGAAAACCGTCCCCACCGGCTTCTCCGGCGTGCCGCCACCCGGCCCCGCAATCCCCGTGGTACTCAAACCGATATCCGCCCCGGATGTCTTAGCAACACCCTCCGCCATAGCAACGGCAACCTCCGCACTAACCGCGCCATGTTCTGCAATCAAAGCCACGTCAACACCCAGCCGCGTAATTTTCGCATCATTACCGTAAGTAACCAACCCCTCCCGCAAAACCGCCGAAGCCCCCGGCAAAGCCACCAGCGCAGCCGTAACCAACCCCCCGGTACAAGACTCCGCAACAGCAAGCGTATAAGGAAGCACTTGAGTATTTTCTCTAACGGGAGCGAAATCATCGGAGCGAAGCGTCTCGACCTGTACACCAGGGGCGGGGGAGGGGGTTGCAGCGACCGACTTCGCCTTCAAGGGAGCGCAACCCCCTCCACCGCCCCGGAAGCACAGCGCCCTTAACACACACTCCGCCAAATCATCCCCATCTTCCCCGTAAACAAAATCCCCCAGCCGCGCATATATTTCATCCGCAACAGGGTTGATTAATTCATATGCCGCGTCTTCGCACGAAGCCGAAGCTGTAATCCGTAAATGGCACTCCCAAACCTTCGCGTACAAAGCCAGCGTAGGATTCGTCTGCGCTTCGATTAAATCCCGCAGCCGCGTTTCGATACTGCTCTCGCCGATACCGATAAACTTCAACGTACGCGAAACAAAAACACGCCCGCCGCCGGATGTTTTCTCCCGCAAAAAAGGAACCGCGTAATTCGTAAACATCGGTTCCAACTCGTGGGGCGGCCCGGGAAGCAGAACCAATATCTTTCCGTCCCGCTCCAGCCAAACGCCGGGCGCGGAGCCGAAATCATTGGGTAAAACACGGCAACCCTCCGGCACAAGGGCGTTTTTATGTACGTTTTCGGGCAAGCCGGTGTTGGCGAAGCGGGCGCGGATGCGCTGCATGGAAGGCTCGTCAAGAACCATCGCGCGGTTAAAATACTCCGCGGCTACTTCCTTGGTGATATCGTCCTGCGTAGGCCCAAGCCCGCCGACGGCGACGACCATATCAGCCTTGGAAAAGGTGTAATCCAGCGCGGCCTTCAAGCGGGTTCGGTTATCCCCCACCACCGTATGGCCGTATACGGGTATCCCCAGCTTCGCCAATTCCCGCGAAAGGAACTGCGCGTCGGTGTTGGCGATGTCACCCAGCAGCAGCTCCGTACCGATGGCGAGGATTTCGACCGATACATTGCCGCCGTTCATTTGTTCAAACCCTTGCTTTTATAATGGATCAAGCCCCAATTTTTGTACCCGTAATCCAATCCCGATAAAACGCTCGCCACAACCGAAAGGATGAGCAAAATCCAAACGATCACATCCCGTATGGGCAATATAATAGGAAGCGGATCATAAATAAAAGCAGGGATCGGCACCAAAATCGTATGGATAAGGATCATTTGCATGACGGTTTTGATCTTGCCGCCTACGGAAGCGGCCAAAACCGTGCGTTGCTCCAGCGCGAGCTGCCGCAGGCCGGAAACGAAGAATTCACGGCTGATAAAAACGATGCCCGCCCAGCCCGGTATCGTACCCGAAGCCACGAAGGCGACGATGGCGGCGCATACGAGTAACTTGTCCGCCAAGGGGTCCATCAGCTTGCCGAAGTTGGTCACCAAGCCGTAGCGCCGCGCCATCTTACCGTCTACGGCGTCGGATATAGACGCGACCGCAAAGACCGTTAATGCAACCCAAAGGCTGGCGGCTTCGCCAAAAGGCTTAACCATGTAAAAAAACAAAAAAATGGGTATCATGCACACCCGAAACAGGGTGATTTTATTCGGCAGGTTCATGGGTATGCACCTCGCGTCCTTGCAGATCGTATTCGTCCGCGCTTACGGGAATGACGGTGACCACTTGGCCGGGTGAAAGTTTCCTTTCGGAGGATATATAGATTACGGAATCAACCTCGGGGGCGTCGGATTGCGCGCGGCCGATATAGCGGTACGAACTGCCGTCGGTTTCGCTGAAGAATGGGGAATCATCCGCTGACGGCGCTTCCCCGTCTACCATCGCTTCCAGCGGCTTCCCCAATTTTTCCCGTTGCTTTTTCATATGGATTTTTTGTTGCAGGGCCATAATACGGTCGCGCCTTATATGCTTGATTTCGCTTTTTACTTGTTTGGGCATGGTTACCGCGGGCGTGTCTTCCTCGCGGGAATAAGGGAAAACGCCCAGGCGGTCGAAGCGGATATCCTTCACGAAACCGTACAGCGCGCGGAATTCCTCGTTCGTTTCACCCGGGAAGCCGACCATAAGGGTAGTCCGCAGCGTTATTTCGGGGATTTGTTTGCGCAGGCGGCGGATCAAGTCCTCCAAGGCGCTTCGGGTGCCGCGCCGTCCCATGCGGGCGAGCGTCGTGTCCTCGCTGTGCTGTATAGGCATGTCCAAGTACTTGCAAACGCTCGGCAATTCGGCGATCGCGTCGATCAATTCGGGCGTGATGTGTTCGGGGTAAGCGTACAGTAAACGGACCCGCACAACTTCGGAACAATTTGTGCCGAAGTTCGCGTCCAATTTACGCAGTAATTCCGCCAAGCGCGGCTTGCCGCACAAATCCACACCGTACGATGCCGTGTCCTGCGCTACCAATATAAGCTCACGCACGCCATCGTTGACCAGCGCCATACATTCCTCCATTATTTCCGATTGCGGGCGGCTTCTATACCTTCCGCGTATTTTGGGGATCGTGCAGTACGCGCAACGGTTGTCGCACCCTTCCGCGATCTTAACGTAGGCGATGTGGGGGTTGGGGGTATTTTCGCGGGCAAGCAAACGATATTGGATGGTGTTTGCTTGGGGGAGATTCTTTCGGGGAGGGCTTTCGTTAGAAAGATTGGGTTGCATCGCGCTCCGAAGGCGGTTGACGATTTCATCCCTGTCCGCCACGCCCAGCACCAAGTCGATTTCCGGCATTTCCGCGTGTATTTGATCGCGGTAGCGTTCGGTCATGCAACCGACGACGACCAGCAAGCCGCAAATTTCCTTTTCTTTATACGCCGCCAGATTTAATATCGTTTCGATGCTTTCTTCTATCGCTTCTTTAATGAAGCCGCAAGTGTTTACGATGATGATACGCGCTTCGCCCGGGTCCCCGACGATGGAAAATCCATCTTCCATCAACCGCCCCAGCATGACTTCGCCGTCTACTTTATTTTTGTCGCATCCCAAGGATTCGAGGTATACCGATGCCCCACAACGTTGCGTCATTTAATCCCGCCCGTATATTTCCATATATTCGCTTCTCGTTATCGTTACCTTGCGTGGTTTTACCCCGTCTTCCGGCCCCACGATACCGCGTTTTTCCAATTCCTCCATTAAACGCGACGCGCGGTTGTACCCGATGCGGAACTGCCTTTGCAACACGCTGGTGGAAGCCTTCCCCTTGGAAAGCAGAAACTCCACCGCTTCGCGGAAGAATTCGTCCAAATCGCCGTTGTTGACCGCGAGGCGCGCCGCGGGGGAGGTCACTTGTTCGATCATTTCGGAAGTGTGTTCGGCGGTGCATTGTGAGCGCAGGAAGTTGACCACGCCTTCCACTTCCTTGTCCGATATGAAGCCGCCCTGTATGCGGATCGGCTTTGATTGCCCCATGGGGAGGAAGAGCATGTCGCCCTTACCCAGCAGCTTTTCCGCGCCGTACATGTCAATGACCGTGCGGCTGTCGATGCCCGAGGAAACGGCGAAAGCCAAACGCGAGGGGATGTTCGCTTTGATCAAGCCCGTAATAACATCCACGCTGGGCCGCTGTGTGGCGACGATCAGGTGCAGACCCGCCGCGCGCGCCTTTTGCGCCAAGCGGCAAATACTTTCCTCCACTTCGCCCTTGGCCGCCATCATCAAATCCGCCAATTCGTCTATGATGAGTACGATCTGCGGCAGGAGCGGTTCCTCATTTTCCGCCATGTAGCGGTTATAGCCCTTTAGGTCGCGGTTGCCCGTTTCGGCGAAGAGGTTGTAACGGTTTTCCATTTCAGCCACCGCCCAACTCAACGCGCCGCTGGCCTTTTTGGGGTCGGTCACGACGGGTATCAATAAATGCGGGATGCCGTTGTAGACGCTTAGTTCCACGACCTTGGGGTCGATCATCAACAGCTTAACCTCGTCGGGGCGCGCTTTATATAAGATGCTCGTAATCAACGTATTGATAAAGATACTTTTACCGCTGCCGGTCGCGCCCGCAATCAGCATGTGCGGCATACGGGCGATGTCCGCCACCACGGGCTCGCCGGCGATGTCCTTGCCTACGGCGAAGGCTAGATTAGACGGAAAATTGATAAACTTCCCGTCTTCTAATATTTCGCGTAAGAAAACAGGCTGCGGGTCTTTATTGGGTATTTCGATGCCCACGGCGGATTTACCGGGGATGGGGGCCTCGATACGGATACCCTGCGCCGCGAGCGACAACGCCAGGTCGTTGGAAAGGTTGGCGATGGCCGAAACCTTTACGCCCGCGCCGGGCGAAAGGTCGTACCGCGTAACCGTCGGGCCGACGCTGACCGCGATGACCTTGGCCTCGACCTTGAAGCTGCGCAGGGTTTCCTCCAGCGTGCGGGAATTCTTCATGATTTGCGTGCGGGTTTCCATCGCGGTATCGGGGGCTTCGTAACGGGCGAGCAGGTCTATGGGCGGAAGTTGGTAATCATCATACGAAAAGGGGCGGATTTTATGGATGGGGTCGGGTACGGGCAAATCGTCCGGATCATCGGGATCGTTTTCTTCATCTTCCCACGGGGGGTAGTCACCCTTGGAAGCACCGTCCACCATGCCGTGCAGGGTGATTTCCGCGTCGTCCGCAATGGGTTCCGCGCTTGCCGCGGCGCTCGGTTTCTTTTCGGGGAACAGCACGATCTCCGCCCCGCGCGGCAAAGCACTTTCCACGGGCTTACGTGTGAGGAAGATATCGGAACGCGTCCGCTTGCGCTCCGTAAACACGGGCGGTTTGGGGCGCGCGCCTTCTTCGAGTTCCTCTTGCAAAAGTAAAACTTCGGGCAAATCATCGGGTTCCGAAAAATTGTCGTCCTCGTATTCGATGAAGGGGAGGGGCTTTTCGGCCGCGGCTTTTTTCTCCGCTTCCTCCGCAAGCTCCGCGTCGAGCTCCGCTTCGATACGCTCGCGCCTGCGTTCCAGGGCGTCCTTCGATTCGTAGAAGCCGCGGCGCACCAAATAGACGAAACTGCGTCCGGTCAGCAATACCGAAAGGATCAGAACAATCGCAAAAAGTACAATGATGGAGCCCAATCGCCCCAAAAAGAAATGGAGCACATCCCCCGGTAACAGGCCGTAAAGCCCGCCGCCGAAATGATGCCCTCCGATCGCACCCGTATAGATTTGCCCCAAACGTTCAAAGAAGGTCCTGCCTTCAACAGCTTCCGGTAGTCTAAAAATATGTAAAAGCGCAAGCACCGAGGTAAACAACCCGATGGACAGGAACCACGGGAACCTTATCCGCTTCGAAAGTAGTATGCTGACTGCCCCGACGATTAACACAATGGGCAGGACAAACGCCCCAAAGCCGAATATCCCCAGCAAAAAGCCGTTGATCCAACCCCCGACGCGGCCCAGCGCGTCTTCCCAAAAGACGCTCAGCAATAATAATACCCCGACGACCGCAACGCCGATGCATTTCACTTCGCGGTACAGGGCCGGGGATTTGGGGCGTGCCTCTCCAAGGTTGCGTTCGGTCGTTTTGCTTTTAAGCGTTTTTTTAGGCATACGACATAACACCTCAAAATATTCGTGTCGTATGAAGTATAGCACCCCGTCATGATAATGACAATCTTAGGGTGAATGAACGTGAAAGCACAATATGTGCCTCGTAAAGCGTCCTGATTGTAGCTTCAAAAAATGACAAGGATACTTACAATTGCACATGCCAACGCGAGGCGTTGGATCACATAATCCTTAGGAGGCCAAAAAATGGCAAAAAACAAAACAAAGCAGGAAAAAATCAACTTGGATGAAATCATCGGCAAAAACATCCGTACCGAACGTCAAGCCCGCAACCTTTCCCGCGATGAATTGGCGGAAATGCTCGACCTCACCACTTCGCACATGGGTTTGATCGAACGCGGGGAACGCGGCGCGACCGCCGTTACCCTTTCCAAGCTGACGCGCGTACTCCAATTGCCCATCGATAATTTCTTTTCGCCGTCCCCGTCCCTCGCCTTACGCGAGGAAAAGGAAAACAGCCGTACCACTTCCCAAAAGAAAATCAACAGCCTGATATCGAAATTAAACGAAGCGGAATTGAATTTTATCATTCATATGATACAAGGGATTTCAAAGTCGGGGATTTCGAAGGAACTCAGCGAGTAGTCATTCCTTCTCCCCCCGATTGCGCACGATAAAATGCAACGGCGTACCGTCGAAACCGAAGGCCTCCCGTAGCTTGTTCTCCAAAAACCGAATATAAGAAAAATGCATAAGCCGCTTATCGTTGACGAACAGGACAAAGGTAGGCGGCTTTACCGTTACCTGCGTGGCGTAGTAGATACGCAGGGCGCGCCCTTTATCAGCCGGGGGGGCGTGTATGGCCGTCGCCTCGATGATGACCTCGTTAAGCGTGCCGGTGGCGATGCGCATGGCGTGGTTTTGATACGCGGCGAATATCAGTTCAAAGAGCTTATTGACCCGCTGCCCCGTAAGCGCGGAAATGAAGAGCTTCGGCGCGTAGGGCATGTAGGCCAGTTCCCTTGACAACTTTTCGGTAAATTCCTTCATGGTTTTCCCGTCTTTTTCCACCTTGTCCCACTTGTTAACAGCGATAATGGCGGCTTTGCCCCTTTCATGGGCGATGCCCGCTATTTTTGTGTCCTGCTCGCTTACGCCTTCCTCGGCGTCGATTAACAAAACGCACACGTCGCAGCGTTCGATGGCGGCGATGGCGCGCACGATGGAATACCGCTCGATATTTTCCTTGATGCGGGATTTTTTCCGCAGACCCGCCGTGTCGATGAAAAGGTATTCATGCCCGTCACGCTCGGCGAAGGTATCCACCGCGTCGCGCGTGGTGCCGGGGATGTCGGATACGATGACCCTTTCCTCGCCCAAAATCTTATTGATGAGGGACGATTTGCCCACGTTGGGCTTGCCTACGATGGCGACCTTGACGCGGGTGTCGTCTTCATCGTCAACGCTGCCCGAGGGGAAATACGCTGCGATTTCGTCCAGCATATCGCCCAAATTTAGGGCTTGCCCCGCGGAAATCGGGATCGGCTCGCCGATACCCAGTTCATAGAATTCGAACAGCTCGTTATTTTCCTTGGAAGGTACGTCCACTTTATTGACCGCCAAAACCACGGGCTTTTTGGAACGGCGCAGCACATCAGCCACCTGCCTGTCCGCGTCCGTCACGCCCGATTTGATATCGCACAGGAATAAAATCACATCCGCGCTTTCGATGGCGGCTTCGGCTTGGCGGTAAACGTGGCGGGTCAGCGGGTCTTCCGCTTCGGGGTCCAGCCCGCCGGTGTCGATCAGCGTAAAGGGGCGGTTCAGCCATTCCGTGTCGGCGTACAAGCGGTCCCGCGTGATGCCGGGCATATCATCGACGATGGCGGTCTTGGTGCCGGTGATTCGGTTAAACAAGGTGGATTTGCCCACGTTGGGGCGGCCTACGACGGCTACGATGGGTTTGGGCATGGGGGACTCCTGATAATTTGCTGGGAAGATGCTGTTAGTGTAACACAATTGACATAATATTTATACGCGGATATACTTGTATTAACTTTGTCAAAGGGTGGTTCATCTATGCTTTCGCAGGTATCGAAATGGGGCAATTCCCAGGGGATCCGAATTTCCAAAAAATTATTGCAAACCGCGCAAATCGGGCTGGATGAAAAAGTGGAAATAAAAGCGAAGGATAATATGCTCATTATCCTGCCCGCGTCGAAAAAATCCCTCGCTTGGTACCTCGACGGGTACGAAGGCGAACCCGACCGATACGATTGGGGCAACATGAACGAACCCGCAGGGCGTGAAATAATATGAAGCAAGGCGATATTATTTTACTCGACTTCGACCCGACCAAGGGCAGGGAACAATCGGGATACCGCCCGGCTTTGGTCATCAGTCAAACGCTGTATAACCAAAAACGCGACATGGCTTTGATTTGCCCGATAACCGCCAATAAAAAACCCCTGCGCTTGCGTGTGCCGTTGGACGAAAGGACGCAAACGCAAGGGGACGTGATTTGCGAGCAAGTGCGTGTTATCGACCTGCTTGCGCGTAAATGTAAAGCGGTGGAGCAAATCCCCAAGGATATCTTAAGGAAAGTGCTGGATGCTGTAACGGCTATCATTGCGATTGAGGATTAGCAAATTACACGTAGCCGGACAAACCCCGCCGGGGCGGTGGGTGTAACGCACGGCTGTCGTAAAAACGGGATTTTGGGTTGGTAAATTAAAATTAGAATCATGTGTGTGTTACTTTGTTTGATGTTGAATTGGAAATTCATGCATGGTAAAATTAATAAAAAATAAAAGCCTCGAAATTAAACGGAAAAAGGGTTGACAGCGATATGCCGCGCGAAAGTATAATGTTAAACGCCACGCCACGCCACGCCACGCCACGCCACGCCACGCCACGCCACGCCACCCACGCCATAATTCCGCGTATTTAATATCGTTTGCAAATACAGGCGGTTGCGCTTCTTGATGGAGCGCAACCGCCTTTTTTATGTGGAAATAATTATGTGAATATAAAGGAAGGGACGGATGAAGATGAAAAAGAAAATGATGATGGTTGGATTAACGGTATTGGTGTTTATGCTGACCGCGTGCGGCAGGGGTGGGGACACGGCGGCGGAAACACCCGACCCAACCGCGCAGCCAACGCAACCGCCGGTTGAAACACTCGCGCCCGAACCGCCGCAAAATAACCGTAATGAAATAATCTCCACGGTATGGGAAAAACCCGCTATTTTCCCATACGTATTGCAAGCTCCCAATGAAGCGGAGGAAGGTTTAATAAGATGGTCAACCCATCAGAATGACGAAGGTGGATGGAAAAATTATCCGCCTCCGTGGTTGTTCGCGTCGGCGGATATATTGGTCATCGAATATACGGGTGCCCCCATAAACCAATACGCGCTTGATATCTTTATGGGGCAACCGCTTTCATTTTACTATATGAACAGCCGTTTTACGAAGGAGGACGGAAGGATTATCTTCCACTTTCATGGTTTACCCTTGAACGATACGTTAGCACATGCGTATACATCGCTCACCTTTAGAACGGAAGGCGCGAACCGGGTAACGCGGGCGTATTTTGACGTCTTGCCCCCGGAGGAAGTACCCGTACTTTTTCCGCTTTTCCCGTATGATTTAGGGTTAGTCAGCGGATACAGGGAAATATTTGAGGATGCTTTTTATTGGGTGCCTCAAATATGGATAGCGGCGTTGGCGGATATTCTCGTCATAGAATATGAAGGTGATTTAATCGGAAGATATGAAATTGGAATAGACAGGGAAGGTTTTTATACGACATACCGGAGGATTAGTCCCGGCGTTAGGGAAGTTATGGGAAGAATAGAGTTAGACTTGTGGAGCTTAAGGTTAGACACATACGACGTGCATACGTATTTCGCTGTTTTGTTTGAATCGGGAAATTTGGATGCTGTCACACGGGTATATTTTGACGTTTTACCCTCCGATGAAGCGAATGATCACCAAGGCACTATACATGTGGACGCGGGTAGTGCCCCCGGAGGAAATGGCGAGCCCGGAAATCCGTTGCGCTCATTGGAAGCAGCCGTAAACATGGCAAAACCGGGTGATACGGTTATCGTGGCGGATGGCGTATACAACGGGGTCATAAACATACCCCAAGGCAAGGAAAACCATCCCATAACAATAAAGGCAGCAGAGGGGGCAATGCCGTACATCACGCCAAACATCCCCCTCGACGCGGAATGGCGGGTATACAGCGGAAATATTTATGTTGCCGACGTAAGCGATGAAATCGTGCAACAAATGAACGTGGCATACCCGCAGCTGTTCGTTAACGCCGTGGCCATGATAGAGGCCCGCTACCCCAACCTGCCGGGTACGGATATGTCCGCCGCGTTGCACCAACCCATGCTGTTGGCGCAAATGGGGACAAACGAAAGCAACATCGTTATGCCTTACGCCCTGCCTTATGACATAGCGGGGGCGCGGGTGGTGATATGGCCGGGCAGCTCGATGTTGGAGTTTAGCGTGGATACGGGGCGCGTACATTCGGTAGACGGTACCGAGATAACCCTCGTTCATCCCATGGGGGGCATACCTGACCCAAAGCATCCCTACGGGGACAACACGCGCCCCGTACCCACTAACCATTTCTATATAGTCGGCGCGTTGTCGCTGTTGGACGCGCCGGGCGAATATTATTTTGACGCGGAAACCCAACGCCTGTACTTCTACGCGCCAAACGGAGCCGACCCCAACACCCTCAACCTTTCCCTGCGCTCCGACGAACGCTTCGCGGTTCATATATCAAGCCACACGGTGCTGGACGGCTTTTACATCTACGGCGGCGGTGTCAACGCCACAGGTAGGAACATCACCATCCAAAATTGCTTCGTACGTTACGCCGACCATTATTATATGACACCATATATATTCTGGGAGCAATTGCACGGGTTAAGCGGCCTCCTTTTGCACGGCGTTAATAACACCGTCAGGGACAGCGTCATAGGCCCCACCGCGCTCAGCGGCATTCAAGTAATAGGCTACGGCAACATAATTACGAACAATGTCATTCATGACACGGCGTACGGGGGGTATTTTAACAACGCCATCACCGCGCATACCTTCAACCATTATTTAGAGATTTCCCACAACTCCTTGTGGGATTGCGGCAGAGATTTGATTCATTTTTTAGATGTGACGGGTGAGGAAATATATAACGTGATTACCGAGGAAGGCACGCTAACCCGCGTAAGCACCAGCTTCGTGGGAAGCGTGGTGCGCAACAACCATTTCCGCAACCCCATGATGCTGTGCAATGACGGCGGGGCTATGTTTTTGGGCGCTGCCTACGGTGGCGGCGCGGAAATCAAGTATAATTTTATTGAAATGGGAATCGGCCTAACGCACGGTACAATACCTAAACTCATCGGCGGCATTTATCTCGAAGTTCCTAATCATTTTATCGTTCGCAACAACATCGTAGTCGGCGGGCGCATGGGGATTCAATTAAGTATGCCCCATGAAAACATGCAGGTTTATAATAATACCGTCATCGGTTCGATACACGGATTTACCACGGGCAACTCCACATTTGACCCCTGGCACGCAAGGAACCTTATCCTTAGGGATAATTTGTTCGTGGATATTATTGACACTGATGTAACGACGTTAACCGCCCCATGGGAGGGCGGGGAAAGACCGCCGCATTTGCATACCAATTTCGATGAACACGGGCGATACCCCCTACCCCTCATGGAGCGCGAAAACGTCACCATGTCCGGCAACCACCGCGGCACGGTAGACGACCAATTCCGCCCCACGGGCGACACCCCCGACATCGGCGCGATTCCCCGCGGCGGGGAAATGTTCCCCTACGGCTCATCCCTCGCCCCGCGTCCGTAATACGATACCATCATTAAAATACAGGCGATTGTTTTCCGCGGCTTGGAAAATAATCGCCTGTTTTATGTCTGTTTGTCCCTTGTACAACAGCCGAGCGGGGTATGGCTTAATAAGCCCGCACTACGCAAAAAGGGTGATTTCGGCGAACGTTGGGCTTACGTGAACTCGTTGGGCTTGTAAGCGGGCTTTTGTAATGCTATATCCTTCCATACACCCAAGCGTCAAGACCAACGAGTTCACTTGCCCGACGGAGCCGAAATCACCCTTTTTGCGTACAGCGGGCGTTTAAGCCGTACCCCGTTCGGCGGGGTGAGGGTTGGTAAATAAAACTCACGTATTTTCATCACGATTAAAAATTGCATTTATGGACAATAGAGGATACAGTATCCAAAATAAGATGAACGGAACATGGGCTTGTTAAAAAACATAAAAGAAACCATCCAAAAGCACAACATGCTCTCCCCCAACAACGGTGTTGTAGTCGGACTTTCCGGCGGGGCGGATTCGGTCGCGCTTTTAACGGTACTGATTACATTGCGCGAAAAATACCCGCTTAAGCTGTATGCCGTACACGTAAACCACAACCTCCGCGCCAACGCCAAAAAAGACGAAATCTTCGTACAAAAAATATGCAAGGACCGGGGCATACCCCTGCGTGTATGCGACGCCGACATACGCGGCAAAGCGGAGCGGGAAAAATTGAGCATAGAGGAAGCGGGGCGCCGGGTACGCTACGATTGTTTTTACGCCGCGTTAAACGAACTTGACGCGCAAAAAATCGCCGTCGGGCACAACGCGGACGACAACGCCGAAACCGTTTTGCTTAACCTGTGCCGCGGGGCGGGCTTGCGGGGCGTGTGCGGGATACCACCCGTCAACGGCAGCGTCGTGCGCCCCCTGCTCGAAACCCCGCGGGCCGAAATCGAGGCGTACTTAAAAAAGGAAGGCATCGCGTTTATCGAAGACGATTCCAACGCGGGGTTCGACTATACGCGCAACCGCATCCGCAATATCGTATTGCCCGCCATCGTAAAACATGTAAATCCCAGCGCGGCGGAAAATATCGCCCGCAATACGGCCATGCTGCGTGCGGACGCGGAATACCTGGAGGACGCGGCGCGGGAGGCTTTCCTAACTTGTACCGGAATCCGGTACAAGTTGGATGACGGCTCTCCCTTATCGTTGAACATTCCCCGCTTGCTTATGTTACCCGAGGCATTGCGCAACCGCGTCGTACGCGAAGCGATCGCGCGCGCGCGGCTGACGTATGAAATCGACGCGGAGGATTTTACGGACATCCGCGCCGTGCATATTTACGACGCGCTTAAGATCGCAAACGGCGAAACGGGGAAGGAAGCGCACCTCCCCGGCATTAAAGTCACCCGTTCTTATGACGAACTTTACTTTACCCCCGCCGCATCCGCCAATGCGTCCACGCAAGGCATCGGCTTTTACCGCCCTCTGATATTGGACAAGCCTTCGCACATCCCCGAAATCGGCAAAACAATTACGCTCTCCCTTTCACCGCCCGAAGAAAGCCCGCGCTTGCTCTGTACGCGGACATTCGATTATGATATCCTTTCAAAGAACCTGTCCGATTTGTGCGTACGGACGCGCCGTAAAGGCGACCGCGTCGCGCTCCCCGGCGGGACGAAGAAATTGCAGGATTACTTCACCGATACCAAAACGCCGAGGCATTTGCGTGACACGGTTGCGCTGGTCGCGCTGGGCGGCGATATCGTGTGGATATTGGACGAACGCGGTAAAATAAATACCAAAATCGCATTTGACATTATCACCAAGGAAAATAATCCCAATACGGTGACTTCCGAAAGGAAACCGCCTGTATGCTGGATATCGATATGGGCAGCGCCCCATCATAAGGAGGATATTCCATGACACACGGGGAAACTGTAGAACCGCTTATCCCGGCGGAACAAATCGAAGCCCGCTTGCAAGGCTTGGCTGATGAAATCATCCGCGATTACGGAGAGAAGCCCATCGTCTTATTATGCGCCTTAACCGGCGGGGTCATCTTCTTGGCTGACTTGTCGCGCAAGCTGGGCAACAACACGACGATCGACTTTGTACGCGCGTCAAGCTATGGCGACGGTACGACCTCCGGCGGCGTGGTTAATTTGGATTGCCATCCCAAATTGAGCCTGGCGGGCAAGGATGTGCTGGTGGTGGAGGACATCATCGACACCGGCCACACGCTGGCTTATTTAAAAAATTACTTAGAAGACAAGGGCGCCGCGAGCGTACGCGTATGCGCTCTGCTGGACAAGCCCGACCGCCGCGAGGTTCCCGAGGCCCAAGCCGATTACCTGGGGTTCTCCATCCCCGATGAATTCGTGGTGGGTTACGGGCTGGATTACGCCCAGCGATACCGCAATTTACCCTATGTGGGGATATTAAAATTATGACCATGCAAAGGCGCACAAGTAATTTCGCCCTGTTCCTAATCATCATGGCGGTTATTTTAATGATCACGATGCTCTTGCGGATGAACGACACGCAGGAGGTTCCCGAAGCCTATACGTATACCCACTTGGTAAACGACGTCAACGCCAACCGCGTGGCGCGTATCGTTGTGACCCCCGACAACAACGTACCCGGCGTGGGCCGTGCGGAGGTCATGCTGATCGACCCTTCCGCCACGCATACGGTGGACATCCCCAGCTTGGATGTCTTCGCGGCGTTTGTGCACGGCGTGCTGGGGCATCGGTCGGGGATACTGTATTTCGACGCCGATCCGCCCACGCGCCCCCATTGGATCGTCACGGCCTTGCCCATCATCATCATGCTGGGCGTGGCGGGGCTGATCCTTTTCTTCGTGTACCAGCAAGCGCAGGCGGGCGGCGGGCGGCACATGAATTTCGGCAAGAGCCGCGCGAAGGTGATATTGCAAGATAAACGCAAGGTCAATTTCAACCAGGTAGCGGGCTTGGACGAGGAAAAAGCCGAACTCGCCGAAATTGTGGACTTCCTAAAGGCACCGCAAAAATACCGTGACATCGGCGCGCGCATCCCCAAGGGGATCCTCCTGGTGGGGCCGCCGGGTACGGGCAAGACTTACCTCGCCCGCGCCGTGGCGGGGGAAGCGGACGTACCGTTCTATAGCATTTCGGGTTCGGACTTCGTGGAGATGTATGTAGGCGTAGGCGCGTCCCGTGTGCGGGATTTATTTGAGCAAGCCAAGCGCAATCCCGCGAGTATTATCATTATAGATGAAATCGACGCCGTAGGACGCAAGCGCGGCGCGGGCTTGGGCGGCGGCCACGACGAACGCGAACAAACGCTCAACCAATTGCTGGTGGAAATGGACGGCTTCGGCTTAAACGAAGGCGTTATCGTATTGGCGGCGACCAACCGCCCCGATATCCTGGACCCGGCGTTATTGCGCCCCGGGCGCTTCGACCGGCAAATCGTGGTCAACCGCCCCGACATTAAAGGCCGTGAGGAAGTATTGAAGGTACACACCGAAGGCAAGCAAATGGCGGAGGACGTTTCCCTGCGCGTGGTGGCGCAAACCACCGCGGGCTTTACCCCCGCCGACTTGGAAAACCTGTTGAACGAAGCCGCGCTCCTCGCTGCGCGGGACGATAAATTGAAGATCGACATGGACGCCATCCGCAAGGCGTTCATCAAGGTAGGCATCGGTACGGAAAAAAAGAGCCGCGTCATCACGGAAAAGGAACGCCGCATCACCGCCTACCACGAAGCGGGCCACGCCATTTGCCACGAAGTCCTGCCCGATATCGACGCGACGTATATCATCTCCGTGATACCCACGGGCCGCGCGGGCGGCTACGTCATGCCCCTGCCCGGTGAGGACCGCAACTACGTCGGCAAACGGTACATGGAGCAGCACATCGTGGCGCTCTTGGGCGGGCGTGCCGCGGAAGCGCGTGTGCTGGGCGACATCACCAACGGCGCGGCCAACGACATCGAACGCGCGACGCAAACCGCGCGGGATATGGTCGTAAAATACGGCATGTCGGATACGCTGGGCCCGATACAGTTCGGCAACGAAAACAAAGAAGTCTTCCTTGGACGCGACTACGCCAACACACGCAACTACGGCGAGCAAGTCGCTTCCCTCATCGACAACGAAATCAAGTCCATCGTGGAAAAAAGCTACAACGAAGCCCTCTCCCTCATCGACACCCACATGGACGTACTGCATAAAATCGTGGAATTATTAATGGAAAAGGAACGCGTCTCGGGTGAGGAGGTACGGAATCTGTTCCCGCTCGGTACGCTCGCGCCGAAGGATTACAAGGGCGGCTTGATGGGCGAAACCTTGTAATAAATGTGTGACATAAATGTAACACCAATGTAATTGTATTCGGGTCGAATCCGTGGTTGAATACGCATATACTAAGTGTGTGAACACTTGTGGGGTGAACCACGTGAAAAGATGTATATCGGTGCGAAAATATTTCAGGCAAGGGATTCTGTTTTCCCTTGCCCTTTTATTTGCCTTGACGCTGAGGGTTTTAGCCAATGAAATAGATGACGAAGACAGACTGCCCGTTGAGGAGCCCATCGAAATCGAGGAACCCGCCGAAATCGAACCCGTATGGCGGGATGAAATGATCGCCGACCGCACGCCCACCCGCCGCGTCAACCACATCACCCTAAAGGGCGTATTCCCCGACATCCAACCCTCCTTCGGTGAGGCTTACGATAAAATTAATGAGCAAATCAGCCTTGCCGCCACCGACTTGATTGACGGCGCCTTGCGGATACGGGCGCGTACCATAACCTTTTCGTACGATGTACACGCCGCCGTGTATAACGATATCGAGGTCGTTTCCGTTGTCATGTACGCCGGCATCGCGGCCGTCACCACGCGCGAAGCCGTAAGATCGATCAATTTCAACGCGGCGACGGGCGAGCCGCTGACCTTCGCCTGTGTGATGGGGAGCGATTTCGCGCCGCTTCCGATGCGCATTTTGTCGGAATGGACGCGGGAGAACCCCGAACGCTTCTATTCCGCGCGCACCGCGCCGTTGTCGGCGTTTTATATCACCGATACGTTATTGGTGTTTTTGTTTGACGAAGCCTTGATTACCACCGAAGTCGGTGAAGCGGGCCGGTTAGAGATGAAATTGGAAAACATCATCCGGTTAACGCCCATATCACCGGATCAGTACCGTATATTGGAAAATATCTATTACCTTAAAATGGTGCCTATCCGTCCTATCATGGAACAATTGGGTTATAATATCGTGTGGGAAGGGCGGAATGCCCGCGCGATGATATGGTGGGATGCGAACAGCCGCGACAGCGGCAGCTTGATGATGGAAATCAATATGGGCGTTAACCGTTACGGCTGGCGGGGCATACCCGCGCGTACGCTGGAGGCCCCGCCCATGATGGATATAGCAAACGGGCGGATATTTATACCCATTACGTTTTTCGACCTGATTATGCCGCGTACTACCTATTATGTGGACGAGGACGGGTATATCCGCTTCCTGGCATACATGCCCGCGAGGTAAGTGTAAGTTATAACAATTAGTGCGCCCGCCAATTACCTAAATGGTATTTCCGAAATGGCGGGCGTTTGACATTATCAGATTTTTTAGGTATACTGGATGTGTGTGTATCTATTGGAGGGAGGAAATTAAGAAAGGGACGAAAATAAATATACGATTGGAGAGGTGAAGCGTTTTGTATGACCGTAGTGACGTTTTTCACGTACGAAATGACATCCAAAAAATCATCGGAAGCAAAGTAAAGCTCGAGACGAACAAAGGGCGGCAGAAATCGGTAATCAACCGGGGTGTGGTATCCAACGTTTACCCCAGCATATTTACCGTCCAGCTCAGCGAGGGTCCCGATACCTCCCGTAAACTTTCCTTCAGTTATACCGATGTGCTGACAAACACCGTGGAGATTACGCTCTGCGATTAAAATTGAATATTTGCGAATACTTAATAAACCTCCGTCATAAGATGTAAGGCGCGAATCCAAAGATTCGCCATCTGGTGGAGGTTTTTTAATTTGTTTTATCAAGGAGGAGCAGGAATATGGAATTGGTAAGGGAACAGGTATTTTTGGACCAATGCGTGGGTACGGAGCAGCAGCAGATATTACTGGAGGGTGAAATCGTCGTACCCGACGCGAAGCCCGACATTACGATGCTGTTGCAAGCGGAGGAACGGATGATCATCGACCGTACCGAGGTAAGCACCGATCGGGTCAACTTCGTCGGGCGGTTTGATTTATCGGTACTGTACATCGCCAAGGCCGCCGACAAGCCCGTGCATATATTGGCGCATACCCAAAGTGTGGATGATTTCATCCATATGGAGGGCGTGGGTAAAGATATGTGGGTGCAAGCCAAGGCCGAAATCGCAAACGTGGAGTACCGCTTGCTTAACGACCGCAAGGTCAGTTTCCGCGCGGTCGTAAACATACGCGTACGGGCGGAACGTTCCGACGCCCACGAGATGGTCATACATATCCATGACGTGCCGGAGAACCAATTGCTTAAGACGCCGCTTAACGTAAACCGTACGATCGAACATAAACAGGAACGGTTCTCGGTCAATGACCGTATAACGCTGCCTTCGGGCAAGCCTAATATACGCGAAGTTTTGATGGTGACGGCGCAAGTGGCGAACCGCGACGAGCGGACGGCCAACGGACGGGTCAACCTTTCCGGCGAACTGTTGGTAACGGCTCTGTACCGCGGCGATACGGACGAAAGCGTCATCGAGTTCGTGGAAGGGACCGTACCGTTCAGCGGATCGGTCGATATCTCGGGCGCGCGCGAGGATATGTTCTCGGACGTGATGTTGCAGGTATTGGAGCACGACGTACGCGTAAGGCCCGACGACGACGGCGAAGACCGCGTAGTCGAGGTTGAGGTTTCGGTCGGTATCCAAATGAAGGTGTATTCAACCGAAACGTTCTCGATCCTGGATGACGCGTATTCCACCGATCGGCAGATGGTCATTTCCAAGACCGCCGTCCGCGTGCCGCGCTTGGTGTGCCATAACCGCAACCAAACGCCCGTAAAAGAAGTGATCACCCTGGGTACAAACGCGCCGGATATGCTGCAGGTATTCCGCGTGCGCGGGCAAGCGTACCTCGACGAGGTAAAGGTGCTGGAAGACAAGGTCGTTGTTGAGGGCGCGATCACCACCGATATCCTTTACGTGGCGCAGTCGGACGCCCAGCCGTTAGGCTCCTACCGTACGATCATACCCTTCCGCCAAGTCATCGAGGCCAAGGGCGCCGCGCCCAACATGCGCGTGTCGGTGGATACGTCGATCGATAACGCGACCTTTAATATGCTGAGCGGGCGCGAAACGGAAGCGCGTTTTATGCTGACCTTCAACACGCAGGTGATCGAAGAAGAAGAAGCGCGGATCATCAACGATATTTCGTTTGCGAACTTTGACGATTCCGTAATGAACGCGATGGCCAGCATGACCGTCTATGTGGCGCAAAGCGGCGACAACCTGTGGCACATTGCCAAGCGGTACAACGTACCCCTGGATGAACTGCTGGCGGTGAACGACATCGAATACGCGGCGAAGCTGATGCCCGGGCATAAATTGCTGATACTAAAAAAAGGGATATAAAATAAATTAATCACCCTATATGGGCCGCCTCAAATAGGCGGCCTATTTTATATGGTATTACGCGGTTTGCCTTGCTCCCCCGATTTGCGGGAAGGTATAACCGTGTAAAATGATGACAGCATGAAATATTTGCCAATTATTTTGGCCTGTGTTAGACTGTGAGTAATGGTTCATTAATTCCATTCACAAAGGACATTCACATGATTATCTATTACACCCGCACCCAAAAATCAAAAATCGCGGCGGAAGCCCTGCATGACATAACGGGGTTGCCGTTATATGCCCTTGATTCGGATATACACGAGGTTAAGGGCATCCGCTTCGCGTGGCGGGCGGTACGTTCGATCATAGGGTCGAAGGGTTACCCCGTCAAAAACATGCCCAAAGCCATCCCAAGCGAGGTTTACCTTTGCGGGCCGATATGGGTGGGCGAAATCGCCGGACCGCTTAAATATTTTATCAACCAAGCCGACCTGTCCGGTAAAAAGGTGCATATGCTGCTCACGGGGATACAGCCCACGGAGCAAAACCGCGAAAGCGCGCGCAAGTGCCTGGGTAAAAGCGGATGCCAAATCGGTGAAATATATTTGATCGCCACGCAAAAGGAACTGCCCGAAAAGGAAGTCATAACCGAACACCTGCGCGAAATGATGGAAGAGGCGAACGCCTAAGGTATGGCGGTGACCTTTTCCCTGCACACGCTGGGGTGCAAGGTGAACCAATGCGACGCCGACGCGCTGGCGGCGGTGCTGCGGGAAAACGGCTATATACATGCCCCGGACCGGATAAGTCCGCCAACCCCGCAGGGGGGACGCCGCCCCCCGACGGATATATATGTGATCAACACCTGCACCGTCACGAAGACCGTGGATAAAAAATCCTTGCAAGCCATACGGCGCGCACGTCGCGCGAACCCCGACGCCTTCATCGCGGTATGCGGGTGCATGGCGAAAAATGACGGGGCGGTTGGTTTAAGGAAATCCGGTTTTGTCGATTGCGTGTTCGATACCCGCAGGCCGCAGGATTTATTGGCGGCGTTGGGTGAACGGTTCGGAAACAGAAGGATTAAAGCAAATATTGGGGCGGATAACAAAGCGGAAATTGATCTCGATGGAATCCACCGAAATTATGACCGCGGGAATTCCGCCCGCACCCGCGCTTTCCTAAAGGTGCAGGACGGATGCGACCGTTTCTGCGCGTACTGTATCGTGCCGTACGTACGCGGCGGGCTGAAGAGCGAACCGCCGAAGGAAATTTTGCGGCAAATCACGGCGTTGACGGGGCAAGGCGCGAAGGAAATCGTCCTGACGGGTATACAACTATCCTCCTATGGAAAAGATACAGGGGACGTGTCCCTGCCCGAATTGATCCGCGCGATAGCCGCGCACGAGCCGGAATTAAAACGCTTACGGTTGTCCAGCTTGGACCCGTGGGCGATAAACGGGGACTTTTTGCAAGCCGTCGCGGCTACGCCCGTTTTATGTGACCATTTTCATCTTTCCTTACAAAGCGGCTGTGACGCGACCTTGGCCCGGATGAACCGCGGATACACGGCCGCGGATTACGCAAAAACCGTTGACGCGTTGCGAAAGGTGCGCCCGCAAGCCGCTATAACCACCGACATGATCGTGGGCTTTCCCGGGGAAAGCGGGGCTGACTTCGCCGAATCGGTTTCCTTCGCTAAAACGATGGGCTTCGCCCGCATCCATGTCTTCCCGTATTCGCCGCGCGAAGGGACGAAGGCCGCAAGGATGTCCGGCCAAGTTTCCCCCGCCGAAAAGGATATCCGCGGTAAAAGGATGCTCGCGGCAGCGGAGGAATTAAAGGAGCGATTCCTGGCCGCGCAAGTGGGTGCCGCGCGGGAGGTACTGTTCGAAACCCCCCGCCAAGGCCACACGCGCAATTACTGTATGGTGCGCATCCCGGTGCCGACGCGCCCGAACACATTGGCAAACGTACATATTACCGGACACGATCGTGACGGTTTGAAAGGGGAACTTATATGTTAAATTCCGACACCCAAAAATTCGGCGCGTACGAGCGCAACAACACACACGAAATCAAGAAGATACTGGAAACGGTATACCACGCCTTGGACGAAAAGGGTTACAATCCCTTGACGCAAATCATCGGGTACATCCTTTCGGGCGACCCTACATACATCACGAGCCACCAAAATGCCCGCGCGCTCATCGGCAGGCTGGAACGGGATGAATTGCTGGAGGAACTGGTACGCGATTACCTTCGCAGGGTCATGTGAAACGCTTCCTGGGTCTTGACTACGGGGACGCCAACATCGGTGTCGCGGTAAGCTGCCCCCGCGGGATTGTCGCGACCGGCGCGGGTACGATCAAGCGCGGCGACCCCGCGGCTATGAAGCCCGTCATCGCACGCGTACGCGAATTAATTGCGTTGTATGGAATTACGTGTGTGGTGCTGGGTTATCCGAGGCATATGGACGGCAACACTTCCGCGCGGTGCCTAAAAACCGAGGATTTCGCCGAAAGGTTAAGGCGTAATTTCAAGCGGCTGACCGTGGAATTTTGGGACGAGCGATTATCAACGCAAGCCGTAAAACCCTATTCGAAAAACGTCGATGAAATGGCGGCGGTATATATTCTGCAAGGATATTTGGACCATAAAAATAACGAGCAGTGGGAGGAATGTAAGATGGACGAGCAGGAGCAATTATTAATGGTGGACGAAAACGGCAACGAACAGCCCTTTGACATACTGGCCAGCAAGGAATCGGGCGGCGTCGTATACCTGTTGGCGGCGGAAGCCCCGCAAACGGAATCGGGTGAGGACGAAGCCGAAATCGTGCATTTCAAGTGCGTCGCCACAGAAGGGGAAGATATGATCTTTGAACTCGTGGAGGACGACCACGAGGACTTTGAATTGGTGATGAACTTGTTTAAAGACGACTATGAGGCGTTGGATATTATTATTGAGGAGTAGACGATTTGGCAACCAAAAAAAATAAACTGCGCGTTTTTGCCTTAGGGGGACTCGGCGAAATCGGCAAGAACATGACCGTATTGGAATACGGCAACGATTTGATTATCATCGACTGCGGCGTGGCGTTCCCGCAGGACGAAATGCTGGGCATCGACCTGGTGATCCCCGACTTTACCTACTTATTGCAGAACCACCACAAGATACGCGGGCTCTTCCTAACCCATGCCCACGAGGACCATATCGGCAGCGTCCCTTATTTCCTGCGGGAATTGAATACGACCATTTTCGGCACGCGCCTGACCCTCGGGCTGGTGGCGAACAAGTTAAAGGAACACGGGCTGGCTTCGCAGGCCGAAATGGTTTGCGTCAACCCCGGCGAGGAAGTGGGCGTCGGTTGTTTTAACGTGGAATTTATCCGCGCCACCCATTCGGTCGTAGATTCGGTATGCATCGCCGTGGAGACGCCCGTGGGTACGGTCATCCATTCCGGTGACTTTAAGGTGGACTTCACCCCCATCCAAGGCGAACCCATGGACCTCCAGCGTTTCGCCGTGCTGGGCGACCGCGGCGTCCGCCTCTTTTTATGCGAAAGCACGAACGTACTGGCAAAGGGCTACACCATGAGCGAACGCACCGTAGGGCGCGTGTTCGAGCAGGTCTTCGAAGAATCGCCCCATCAGCGCATCATGGTCGCCATGTTTTCATCGAACATCGACCGCATCCAGCAGGTAATCAACTCCGCCGTGCGGCACAAGCGCAAGACCCTTTTCCTGGGGCGCAGTATGATTAACGCTGTCCGGACGGCTACGGAGTTAGGCTACCTCGACATCCCCAAGGGGCATGTCATCGACGTTAACGAAGCCCGCAACTATACCCCGCCCCAGCTCTGCATCGTAACCACAGGTTCCCAAGGGGAGCAAATGGCGGCGCTGTCGCGTATGGCGGCCAATGACCACAGGCAAATCGTCGTGACCCCTTCGGATAAAATCATCATTTCCGCGTCCCCCATCCCGGGTAACGAAAAAATGATTTCCCGTGTAATCAACGAATTGCTTAAGTTGGGCGCGGAGGTCATCTACGAAGGCATGATGGAGGTACACGTTTCCGGCCACGCCAAGGAAGAGGAACTCAAGCTCATGCACGCCCTCATCCGCCCCGAATACCTGATGCCCGTCCACGGCGAATACCGCCACTTGAAGCACCACAAGGATTTAGCCGTTTCCATGGGGATGCAAAAGGAAAACGTGTTTGTGATGGACATCGGACAGGTATTGGAACTCTCCGGCACCTCGGCGAAGATCAACGGCGTTGTCCCGTCCGGCCAACTTTTGGTGGACGGCTTGGGCGTGGGCGACGTGGGCAACGTGGTACTGCGCGACCGCAAGCACCTTTCCGAAGACGGGCTTATCATCGCCGCCGTAGGCATCACACTCGAAGACGGCTATTGCCGCCTTATCTCCGGACCCGACATCACTTCTCGCGGCTTCGTCTTCGTACGTGAAAACGACGACCTGATGCAAGGCGCAAGGACGATTGTTATGGAATCGCTATTAGAAATCGAACAAAAAAATACCGCGGATATGCAGTATATAAGAAACAAAATACGCGATGACCTGCGGGAATTTATTTGGCAGAGGACGAAGCGCAACCCGATGATTTTCCCGATATTGTTGGAGGTTTAAAACGGGTTTTCCCGCCTGTTTTTGTTTTACACCAAAACCGCTTTAAAATCTATCGGTAAAATTGACCTTTGCACGGCGGTTATGTACCGCTCATTCCCCATTTTGCACGAATATCGCAACAATCCGCTTTCGGGGAAATAACGCAGCCATCTATCGTCATCGGGATACCACGTTTCGCTTTCGGCGAATTTTTGAAATGTCTATATCCCGATTATGCCATAGGAGTGTGGCGGTTGTTACGATTGGGATTCTTGCAACGATACAATGCTTAAAATAAGATTTGCTTCAGAAAAATCGTCGCCAAAAAATAAATCCGAAATTTCAATTTCATCGTTGCCAAGATAAGTAATGCTTCCGCTTGCCGTAAAGTGTAAATTATCTACAAAATCGTTGATATAATATTCTAAATAAAAAATTTCTTTATCAAAAATATCGCGGATAACTACTGTACGTCCGCTGTTTTCGTCAAAACCAAACAGCGCGACAAGCCTGTCTTTCAAAAAAAACGGATTGCTAAATTCTTCCGACAGAATACCTTTGCGTGGGCAAAAATAAATTTCCCACCATGCGTATGTTCCCGCGCCTGTTCTGTACCGTAAAAGGTTGTCACCTACAAAATCAAACCCGCCGCGCCCCCAGCAGTCCCAATTCCAAATAGTTTCGCCGGAATTATCAATAATTTCAAAGCGCAAATCCATTTTGCTTTCGCTTAGTTGTAAAATACGAAAATTTTCTCCGCTTTCAATTATGCCGAAAAAATTATCTTCTTCCTCGTTAGAAGTTTCGGCTAGCGGTGATTCATTCGGTAATACTTTATGTATGGGTATTTCTTCATATTCGTACATATTTTTTTGTGTTTGTTTTCCCGTTCTACATGAAACAAGGGAGAGTAAAATAACAATCACAAAAAATTGCAAAATTAATTTTCGCATAATTTCTCCCCCAGTTTCAAAAATATTTTACATTTTCTATTATAACTAATCTTATCCCAAAAATTCAATTTCAAAAACGAAATATATTATCGATTGCTATTTTTTCGTTTCCCAGTCAACAACCTCACTCGGTTTCGGCTGTGAAACAAGCAAGGCGGCGTATAACTTTAAATCTTCTTTGTACCCCTCGAATGTTTCAAGCGCCATTTCAATATCGGGTTATTGTTATACACAAACCGTGGTGTTAAAGGATGTATATAAAAATTTAGTTGTTAAAATCGTAATTTCTGACTATAATAATATTATATTTTATATTAGTCATAAAAGGAGTTTTGTAATGTATATTAAACGAGCAATCGAAGACACGGTACTAAAAATTTCAAAGACATTCCCCGTATTGTTGGTAACCGGACCCCGCCAAGTGGGGAAGACCACGCTTCTTAAGCGGCTTGCGCTTGATTCGCGGAAGTATGTAACCCTTGATGACCCGGACGTGCGCTCCATGGCGCAAAAAGACCCCGCGCTTTTTATCCAACGTTATGCGTCTCCTGTATTGATTGACGAAATCCAGTATGCCCCGCAAGTTTTGCCTTATATAAAGATGGACGTGGATGCCTCCGGCAAAAAGGGTGATTATTGGCTGACGGGTTCGCAAGCCTTTCACATGATGAAAAATGTCAGCGAATCCTTGGCGGGGCGGGTGGGTATCGTTAACCTCCTTGGGCTCTCGGCAAGCGAAATTGCCGGAATACCCTCGGAACCGTTTACAACAACCCCGGAACGACTATTATCGCGAATAACCGTCACCCCCAAAAAAGGGCTCAATGAAATTTATGAAAACATCTTTCGCGGCGTATTCCCCGCGCTTTACAACGAAAATGCACCTGACTTGGCGGATTTTTACCGCTCCTACATCGACACCTATTTGCGTAGGGATATTAAGGATTTATCCCAAGTAGGCGATGAAACGGCGTTCTATAATTTTATGACCATTGTCGCCGCACGAACCGCTAAACCGATTGTATATGATGAAATCGCCAAAGATGCGGGGATTAGCCCGCCTACGGCAAAAAGTTGGCTATCGATTTTAGTATCATCCGGGCTTGTGGCACTCGTCAGACCCTACCATAACAACGTGTTAAAACGCGCTACAAAAATGCCGTTGATGCACTTTTTAGACACGGGACTTTGCGCTTATCTGTTAAAATGGGGCAACGCCGAAATATTGGAACGCGGAGCCATGTCCGGCGCGTTCTTTGAAAGCTGGGTATTTTCTGAAATTTACAAGAGTTATATAAACGCCGGAAAAGAACCGCCGCTGTATTGCTACCGCGACAAGGAAAAGCGCGAAATCGATATCCTGCTTTACGAAAACGGAACGCTTTGTCCCATCGAAATAAAAAAAGCGGCTTCCTCCGGTATGGATGCGGTGAGGCATTTTAAGGTATTAAACCCCGTAACCGAACCGGAACGTTTCGGTGAACTTGAACAATACAAAATTGAAATCGGCACAGGCGCGGTAATATGTATGGCAAATGACTTGCTGCCCGTTGATAAAAAGAATTGGATTGTTCCGGCATGGATGGTTTGACCAAAAAGCACTTATCCCATCAACCACCGCACTGCTTTCTTCGGCAGCGGCAGCATAGCGATATCGCTTGAGTTAAGCCCGCGCATCAGCATCATCATCACTACGTAAATGACCACGCCCAGTATAAGGGTCAGTACGGTCGCTAGTGCGTTGGGTATAATCACGGCTAACCCGCGGTAAAGGCCCCAGCAGGACAAGCCCATGACAATCGAAGAACCGAGCGGTTTAATCAATGCCTCGTCGAAACGGGGCATTAATTGCGTGGATTTATAGAGGAAGAAGAGATTCATGCCGCTTGCCACCAGGTAACAAGCGATTGTGCTGATGATCGCGCCCATGATGTTGATGCCCGGTACGGCCATTAGGAAATAATTAACGGGTATTTTGACCAGCAAGGCGAAGAAAGCCGCGACCAAGGGCATGGTCACTTTACCCACGCCTTGCAACGAACCGGTGAGGATTTGGTTAACAGCCATAAATACGACGATAACCGCGCCCCAGCGGAGCAAAACGCCGCCCTCGGGGAAGGAGGGGAAGAGGAGGGCCAGGATGGGATCAGCCAGGACAGCCATCCCCACGGCGGAAGGGATTGAAATAAGCATAGCCAAACGTAGAGCCGTATTGATGTGGCTGCCGACGCCTTTTTTATCGTTAAGCGAATTGGCGGAGGAGATTTCGGGGATGACCGCGGTCGAAATCGCGATAGCCATGGCTACGGGCAAGCCGGACAGCAGTAGGAACTTCCCGCCGAACTGTCCGACTAATATGCTGATTTCTTCGAAGGAGAACGCGCCCGACGCGGCGATCCGCGCGTTAGCCATCCCTTGGTCGATCGGTGTACCCAGGGCATACAGCCCCGTACCCGCGATAATCGGCAAGGCCGTTAACAGAATGATTTTCAATTGCCCGCGTTCGTTTTCAAAGGGCGGGTTCAGGTCCTTAAATATCCGCTTCTTAAAGTCGCGCTGCACCAGCGAATACAGGAAGATTAAAACGAGCAGACCCGCCAAAGCGCCGATCCCCGTACCTGCCGCCGCGCCCGCCACCGAGCGGTGCAAACGCCCCGCTTCGAAGAATATATATGCCAGCAGTATCGAAAACCCCGCGTTGAAGAATTGCTCCGCCGTTTGCGACAGCACGACGGGCATGGATGTCTTCATACCCAGGAAATACCCGCGGAAGGTACCGATCGCGCCCAATATTCCCAGCGTGGGTGCCAGCGCCCGTATCGCGTAGAAGGTTTGGGGCGAATTAAGCAGATCGGATATCCACCGCGCGCCGAACCACATGATAATACCCATCGCCACGCCCAAAATGGTGGCAAACGTCATGGTCGTTTTAAATACGTTGTGGGCGTTTCGGTATTGGCCCAAAGCGACGCGTTCGCTCACCAGCTTGGAAACCACCGTAGGCAGCGCGCCTGCGACGATAATCAGCATAACGGCGTATACGTGGTGGCTGGTGGTGTACCAAGCGTTCCCTTCGTCGCCGATCTTGCTCGTCAAGGGCAAGCGGTAGGCAAAGCCCAGCAGCCTCCCAATGAAATAGGAGACGCCCAATAAAGCGGCTTGCTTAACGAAAGGGTTCGCGGCGGGCTTCATGTTAGAGGGGGGCTCCCGCCGCGTTAAAAGCCGTCGCGCTGAAGGCCATTGCACCGAAGGCCATTGCGCCGAAGGCCGCCGCGCTGAAAGCGGTTTTATCCGCCACGACGGTCACGCAGGGGTGCAATTGCAAAATGGAAGCGGGTACCCGCGGTGTGATCGGCCCGGTTAACGCTTGCGCGAGGATTTGCGCTTTTCCTTCACCGCTTGCCAAAAGTAAAATACGCTTCGCCATCATGATGGCGTGCAAGCCCATGGTAAGCGCGTGGCGCGGCACCTGCGAAGCGTCCTCGAAAAAGCGGGCGTTGGCTTCGATCGTGGCTTGCGCCAACGGCACATGGCTCGCTTGGCACGCAAAGGTATCCGACGGCTCGTTAAAACCGATGTGGCCGTTGTTGCCGATGCCCAGGATTTGCATGGCCACTTCGCCCGCGGAAGCGAGCTTCCGCTCGTAGGCAACACATTCGGCCGCGGGGTCGGCCGCGGTGCCGTCGGGCAGGTTCGTCTTCGTAATCCCAAGCGGGCCGAAAACGCGTTCCTTCATATAATACGCGTAGCTCTGCGGATCGCTCGGCTTAATCGGATGGTATTCGTCCAGGTTAAAGGTCGTGATGTCGGAAAAGTCCGCGCCGTTTTCGCGCAGCTTCGCAAGCTCCCTGTACATCCCCTCGGGTGTGGAACCCGTGGCGAAGCCGTATACCGCCGTGGGCTTTTCCTTGACGGCTTCTGCGAAAATCGCGGCGGCCCTTACGCTCATGGCCGTGTAATCGGCTTCCGCGTATAATGTAATATTACGCAGCATATATCTCCCCGCTCCTTATGATAAACGGGCGTCAGCCCGCTTTTTGTACCATATGCAGCTCTTGTGCGTTTAAGTACACCGCGTCACCCAAAAGTCTTGTCAAGTATTTCTTCGGCTTCGGGCTTGTCCACTTCCTGCGAAAGGATCAGCTCCGACAGGATGATCTGCTTGGCCGTGGTCATCATCTTCTTTTCCGCGGTCGACAAGCCCCGCTCGCGTTCCCGCAGCATCAGGTTGCGGTACACCAGCGCGACCTCGGCCAGGTTGCCCGACTTGATATGCTCCATGTTGTCCTTATAGCGCTGGTTCCAATTGTCCGACATGACGATCGGCTCATGCAATACGCCGTGGATCACGCCAAGCATTTCATCCTTGGGGTAGATAAAGCGCACGCCGAGGCTTTCCGCCTTGGCCGCGGAAATCATGATCTTCAAATTGCCCACGGGAATATGCAGGACGTAATACGTCAGCATTTGCCCGTCGACCTCTTTTTCCTCCAAATCGTCAATCACACCCGCACCGTATGGCGGGTATACGATTTTGTCCCCTATCGCGTACATAAAAGCCCCCGTTCCGCGTCAATCGAAATCCTAGGTTTACGCGTTTGTACATCCCCGTGAGTATAACATTTGTGTTACATTTTTACTAGTGTGCTATAATATGGCAATCATGGAGTCGGAGGCGTTCATATGAAAACCGCGATCATCATTATCTTCTTGGCCACGACGGCGTTCGGGTTTTTCCTCAAGTACCTGACCTATTCCCGCCGAAACGCGCCCCTGCCAGAAAATGTGAAGGACGTTTTCGACGAGGAAACGTATAAAAAGAACCAAGCCTACAGCATGACACGGCTCGGTTTTTCGATCGTGGCGGGCTTGGCCGGCATGGTAATATCGCTGTTGATTCTGTTACTAAACGTACATTCTTGGCTGTATGATTTTATTTCCGCCAATACAATCAGCATTTACCTCACGAGCTTTTTTATCTTGGGCGTACCTATATTCGCGGGGGCGTTGGTCGGAATGTTCTTCGACATCTACGATACGTTCGTGATCGAGGAGCGGTACGGTTTTAACAAGACGAAGCCCATCACGTTCATCGCCGATTTTTTTAAGGAGTTGCTGATCGGCGCGGTTATCGGCGGCGGTTTGCTGGCGTTGTTTTTACTGCTGCACGGCGCTATGGGGAATTGGGTTTTCGCCGTGTTCTTCTTTGTGCTGCTGGGGTTCATGCTGATCATGATGTTTATTTCGCCGTTTATGATACGGATTTTTTACAAGCTGACCCCGCTGGAAGACGGTACGTTAAAGGATAAGATCAACGCGCTCGCCGAAAAAACCGGGTTTACGTTTAAGGCCATTTACAAGGTGGACGCTTCGAAACGCTCGACCAAGCTCAACGCCTTCGCGTCGGGTTTCGGCAAAACGAAAACCATCGGCTTGTTTGACACCCTTATCGAAAAAATGACCGAGGACGAAGTCATCTCCGTATTGGCGCACGAAATCGGCCACGCGAAAAAACGGCACATCCTCAAACGCGCGCCGCTCCAATTGGCGGTGTTCGGGATTTTGCTGCTGGCGGCTTTCTTCATCGTTACGATGCCGGAGGTATCACAAGCGTTCGGCTTCGCGGGGGCGAACACGGCGTTCGGTATCTATGTACTTTTTATCATGATTTCGCCTTTGCTGCTGGTGCTGGGTATCCCCGCCACGGCCATATCACGTATGCACGAATATGAAGCGGACGGCTTCAGCAAGGAGCTCGCCGGGCCGGAAGTCGCCGTTTCCGCGTTAAAGACACTTTACCGCGAGAGCTTCGGCAACCTCACGCCCCACCCCTTCGTCGTCATGATGGAGTATTCGCACCCGCCGTTGACGGACCGTGTGGCGGCGATTGAAAAATAACTTTATTTATACCGCCCCACGATTACGTCCCGCTCGATGGCTTGGTCCACGCGGTGGGTAAAGTCAAGCGAGGCGACGGATTCGGGTACCGCCAAGCCGTGCGCGGCGAATAGCTCATCCATTTCCTTCCGCGTGATCAGGAACAGATTCCACGAAAGCGCGATCACGCCGCCGGGTTTGAGAACCTTCAACCAAATTGGTAATGCTTCCTTTAACAGCCCCATCGCGTTGCGCGTAAAGCCGCTTTGGGTTTTTTTATTATCCTTGCTCGAATGTTGCACGCCGTACGGCAGATCGGCGATGATGATGTCAAAGAAACCCTTTTTATAAAAATATCCGATGTGGCGCGTGTCGCCGTTAATCATTTCGAATTGGCGGACATCACCCGATTTTTGCGCGTCCTTGTCCCGCGCGAGCGCGATTTGATAGCGTACGGCGGAGAATTTCTTCCCGTCCGCCGTTTGCCCGCCGACCTTTTCCTTATGGCTCGTGTGCTTGAACCGCGCAAGCTCCAGGAATTTCTTTAAGTATTGGTCGGCTTCGGCGGGGTACTTCGCGTCGATTTCCACCCCGTACGCGTGATGGCCCGGGAGCAACGCCTCATACAGCGTCGTCCCCTTTCCGGCGAGGGGGTCGAGTACGCGGAGGGGTTGAAGGATTCCGTTGGGACTTGTGTTTAAATTAAGCATAAGCTGCGATGCCAGGTTCAACATCAACCGCGTGAACAATTCATTCGTCTTGCCTGTGTATTTAAGCATGGAGGACAGGCCTTCGTCCAAGAGGTAATCGGGGTTCCTGTCTAACGGAATCAATCGGCCGGATGCGCCTTCCTTTCCTTCTTCATACTCGGACGCACCTTCCTTCATTTTTTCATATTCGGACGCGCCTTCCTTCCCTTCTTCATACTCGTACAGCGCGTATGCGAACGATAAACGGGACAATCGTTTTATTCCATCCTCCGTCAACGGCGTATCACAATCGAATAATATATAGGAAACCCCACCGACGTTTTTTTCGCGCGGGTTGCGTTTATTTGTCGCGTCTTCGGCCGCGGTCAATTCGTTAACCGCCATCCGCGTTGCCGCTTCCCTGTATATCCGTTGATGGATGGGGTTGTGCAGAACCGCGTACGTTTTCATCCGCTTACCACCTCTGAGCCTTTGCCGTTCTTCGTCACTTGCGATTCGGGTATGCCCAATTCGCGGCTGATCAATTCCACCAGCCTAAGCGTGCAGAATCCCCCTTGGCAACGTCCCATTTGCGCGCGGGTGCGACGTTTGACCGCGTCGAGGTTGGTTGCGGGTACGGGGCGGCGCAGGGCATCGAGGATTTCGGCTTGGGTAATCGTTTCGCAGCGGCATACGATTTGGCCGTAGGCGGGATTGGCGGCGATGAGCTTCGTTTGTTCGGCGGGGGAAAGGTCGCGGAAGCGGGTGATCGCGGGGCGTTCCTTAATGAAATTTGCCTTTTCGGAGGGTTGCAACCGCGTCAACACCATATTAGCCAGGCGTGCGGCGATGGCGGGAGCGGCGGTCAAGCCGGGGGAATCGATGCCGATGGCGTGAAAAAAATAGGCGGGGGATTCCTCAATGATAAAATCACGGCCCGCGTGTTTGGCGCGAACCCCCGCGAAGGCCGTGACGCGGTCGTGGATGGGGACGTGCGCCAAGGTGAGGCGTGCCTTGGTCAACGCTTCATGAAGGCCGTCGCGGGTGGTTTCGGCAGCTTGGGGATCGTCTGGGTATTGGGGGTCCTCCACGGCTTCGGCGGTGGGGCCCAACAAAATATTTCCGTCCACCGTCGGCGCGATAAGCACGCCCTTGCCCATATGCGTAGGGAGCTGGAAGACCGTATGCTTGATCAATTCCCGCTGGGTATTGTCCAGCAAATAATATTGCCCGCGCTGGGGGTGGATGACGATCGGGGGGACGTGGCTGTAACCGCGCATATAATTCGCGACGTTGCCGCTTTCGGTGCCGGCGCAGTTGATCACCACGCGGGCGCGGTAATCCCCGCAAGCGGTGCTGACGGTAAAGCCGGAATCGCTTCCGCCATCCGTTGACTTTACGCCCTTTACTTCCGTGTCCAACAAAAAGGAAACCCCGTTGACGGCCGCGTTTTCCGCAAAGGCGATGGCGGCCTCGTAGGGGGAAATGATTCCCGCCGTCGCCGCCCGAAGCGCCCCGTTAACCGTGGGGTGCAGGTTCGGCTCCAACGCGTGCGCCTGTTCGGCGGTGAGGAGCTCCATGCCCGTTACGCCGTTGGCGACGCCTTTTTCGTAGAGGGCTTGCAATTCCGCCATGCCGTTTTCCACGGTACTAACCACCAGCGAGCCGTTGATGCGGTGTGGGATGTTCAATTCCTCCGCGAGCCGCTTATACATATGTAAGCCTTGTACGTTTAATTCCGCTTTAAGCGTGCCGGGTTCGCAATCGTATCCGGCGTGCAGGATGCCCGAATTGGCCTTGGTCGCGCCCACGGAAACGTCCGAGCCCTTTTCCACCAGCAGGATGTCGAGCGCGTAACGGCTGAGCGCGCGCGCGGTCGCGCATCCCACGATGCCCCCGCCGATGATAATAATGTCAAAGGTTTTTTCCATGGAAGGGTTCCCTCCGTTTAAAGGTGTTGAGTGTTTTGATTCTACTGTTAACGCGCTGGCAACGCAAGCGGGGGACGGGCGGGGCGGGGGGATGTTCCAACGCCGCGCTCAGCGAAAACGGGCGCCGGTCGGCTCCGTGCGCGAAGTGGTTGTGTCGGTCATAAATGCCCGACACCAACCACGTAACGCGCCCGTTCGCCACCCGACGCCCGTTTTCGTAGGCGCGGCTTATGGAACATCCCCCCGCCCCTCCCTCACGGGTGGCAGGGAGAAAAGAAGTTACTTAGGAGCGTTATCTTCGGACCCAATAGGTCCGGAGAGGGTAAAAACCATACCTGCTGTAAGGGCGTTGTTTACGTCTTTTTATCATAGGTACGGTTAAATACCCGAAACTATCTTGAACAAACACAGCTACAGGAATATCTTACTGTATTCGATACAGTCAACAACACCCTTAGTAACAATCCGCAAAAAATAATCGCTATACTCACTTTATTTTTACTTTTCTTTCTTCTTTAATCAATTTCTGCTTGTAAATTTTTTATCACATAGTCTTAAAGTTCGTTGGTTGGATTTGATAAATCAACGCGTTTATTTGCGGAATGTATTTTACTAATCCATGTTTTATTTAGCATTTTTGGTTTTTTTTCGTGTTTCTATAATTATTTATTATTACACTTAATAACCATGAATTTCTACAAACCGCGCATGTGTTGCTTCGTCAAGCGGGTTGTTGGAAAACGCCCATCTTTCAATAAACGATGCAACTCTCGCGGGTTCTACGGGTTCTGCTCTTGGCGCTTCTTCTATTTGTGCTGTCGCTACAACGAATGCCACATCATCAGGGATAGTTACGCTTGTCAATTGGTTGTTCGCAAACGCGTCCCTGCCAATTTCCATAACATTATTGGGAATTGTTACGCTTGTAAGTTGATTGCCGGCAAAAGCACCGTCTTCAATACGAGTTACGCTGTCAGGTATATTTATACCTGACAGTCCGGTTCGTGAAAATGCACTGTCTGCAATATTTACAGTTCCATCTGCTATAGTTACGGTTGTATTCGGCGGCATATCGCCTTTCCAATCAATGGCTATTCTGCCAAAATAAACTACCCCGTCAGGTTGTGCCGAATACCAACCCGTTTGACGTAAATAACTCAAACCTCTAGCCTGCGTAGCACCCCCGCTCCATCGTATGCGTGAAATAGTATCAGGCACGTCAATCGTCACAATATGGGAAAGAGAGCCAAATATTTCCACATTTATTTCTTCCATACCATATGGCAAAGATAAACGTGTTAAAGAAGTAAAAGCAACTCCATGTCCATTACTATACCGCGAAAATGCAAGAGGATGAATATAGCGTAATGTACTAGGCAACGTAATTTGACGTATGGTAGCTGCGGCATTATGGTTACCAAATCTTCCAAGTCGTGTTACGCCATATGGAACCACAAGATGATGTGGCGGGTCATCAGCCAAATTTCCACCACCCCATGTAAATTCTACCAGTGCATCGGGAAAGAAAACGTCTGTAACATGCCCGACAATGAATGTACTGCCATTAATAGCAACTATCGGATGACCTGCTATTTCATCAGGCAGTTTAACTTGTGTCAACTCTCCGTGGTATTTCGTTAAGCGTATGCCTTGTAATTCGCTATCGAATACATAGGTAAACATTTCCTCGGGCTCGGGTTGTAAACCCCTGGGAGGTTGTGGTGCTGTAGGTGGTTCGGGTACTGTTGGTACATTGGATTCTGTTTGACCACCGCTGGGGGGTGGGGTTTGTGTTGTTGCAAGCGATTCTGTTCGGTGCGGCGGTGCGGCTTCTTCTGCGTTGCAAGCCGTCAACGCAAACAAAATAATAAATACGCTTGAAAATAAAATGATTTTTTTCATGGTTAAGTTCAATCCCCTTAAAATAATTTTTTATTATTATGTTTATAAAAAAACCACTTCACGCAATTAACGCACAAAGTGGTTTTTGTATATTTTGGTATTTTTAAAAATTAAAAAACTGCCACAAGCTATGCTATTGCTTGCTTGCTTGCTTGCTTGCTTGCTTGCTTGCTTGCTTGCTTGCTTGCTTGCTTGCTTGCTTGCTTGCTAAAAAATTATGTATGGCAAGTCGCATGTGTCAAGCTCCTTATGGAATTTTATGATCCAAAACCGCTCCGAAAGCCACTTTATCATAAAGATAATTTCCTTACAACTTTGATTCAAACTTTTAGTTCAAACTTTTGCTCGCCGCGAGCAAAAGTTAACTTGTCCCCTAATAGGGGACAAGTCAGGCATAATACCGTATGTTAACTTCTGCCCAACTTGGGCAGAAGTTGAAGGCATAGGTTAATTCCTCGCAGTTTCCACGGACACTTCCGTCCGAGGGGGCGGGGGGCACTCCATAAGCAGCGCCTACGAAATTGGGCGGAAATCGGCGAACGGACGCGTTACGTGGTTGGCATCGGGTGCTTGCAACCGATGCAACCACTTCGCGTACGGAGCCGATTTCCGCCCAATTTCGCTTAGCGCGGCGTTGGAGTACCCCCCGCCACCTCGGTACCCTCAACACCGCAATCACCCTCAATCCAACAAACACCACCACTAATACTTGTGGTTGCATCCAATGTGTAATAATATAAGATACCAACCGATATAACTCCGATTCTTTAACCACAATCCGGTTGCGGGAGTGATATAAATGCCGAAACGCGAACCCAAACCGCTCCGCTTCGACGAAGACGCCTTCGATTTGGACAGCGCCAAACGGGGCCTCAACAACGTAGCCCGCGCAAAAGCCCGCAACAAAAAGCTGCACCTACTATTAAAAGTAGCCCGCTTCTTCATGCTGCTGGGCAGCCTCGGATTGTTTTTATTGCTTTTCTACTTCGCAATGGAAATCATCGCGCTATTTTAAAAGGAGACTCTATGAAGCACATCAGGAATTTTTGCATCATCGCCCATATAGACCACGGCAAATCCACGCTGGCCGACCGCCTGATCGAACTCGCGGGTGTGCTGACCCAACGCGAAATGACCGAGCAGGTACTCGACAACATGGACTTGGAACGCGAACGCGGCATCACGATCAAGGCGCAAAGCGTGCGCCTGGTATACCGCGCCCCCGCCGCAAACGGTGCCGCGGGCGAGGAATACATCCTCAACCTCATCGACACCCCGGGCCATGTGGACTTTACGTATGAAGTAAGCCGTTCGCTGGCGGCGTGCGAAGGCGCGTTGCTTGTGGTGGACGCGGCGCAGGGCATCGAGGCGCAAACCCTCGCCAATGTATACCTCGCCATGGACAACAACCTGGAAATCGTACCCGTCATCAATAAAATCGATCTCATCGCCGCCGAGCCCGAACGCACCAAAGCCGACATCGAGGAAATCATCGGCCTGGATACCGCGGACGCGCCGCTCATTTCCGCCAAGGCGAAGCTGAACATCGACCAGGTGTTCACCGCGATCGTCAACAAGATACCGCCGCCCGAAGGCGACCCTTCCGCGCCGTTAAAGGCACTTATCTTCGATTCCAAGTACGACCCGTACAAGGGCGTCATCGTATTCATCCGCGTGCTCAACGGGCGCATCGCGAAGGGGACGAAGGCCCTCTTCATGGCGACGGGTAGGCAATTCGACATCGTGGAGACGGGTTACTTCGGGCCGGGTAAGTTCATCCCTTGTGAATCCCTCGGCGCGGGCGAAGTCGGCTATATTACCGCCAGCATCAAGAACGTGCGCGATACGCAAATCGGCGACACCGTCACCGAAGCGGCCCGCCCCACGGATGAACCCTTCCCCGGGTACAAGATCGCCAACCCCATGGTGTATTGCGGCGTGTTCCCCGCCGACGGCGCAAAGTATACCGACTTACGGGACGCGCTGGAAAAATTACAGCTCAACGACGCCGCCCTGCACTTCGAGCCGGAAACCTCCGTCGCGCTGGGCTTCGGCTTCCGCTGCGGTTTCCTGGGCCTGCTCCATTTGGAAATCATACAGGAACGCCTCGAGCGGGAATATAACCTCGACCTCGTAACGACCGCGCCCAGCGTCATCTACCGTGTGCATCTGCACGACAAAACGATGGTTTCGCTGTCAAACCCTTCCGACATGCCCGACCCCACCCGCATCGACTATATGGAGGAACCCATCGTGCGGGCGGAAATCATGCTGCCGCCGGAATTCATCGGCCCCGTGATGGAGTTGTGCCAGGAGCGGCGCGGCATCTACGAAGGCATGGAATACCCCTCCGCCAACCGCGCCATCATGCGCTACGAAATGCCGCTCAACGAAATCATCTACGACTTCTTCGATACGCTCAAGTCGCGCTCCCGCGGGTACGCGTCCTTTGATTACGAATTGATGGGTTATAAGGAATCCGACCTCGTCAAGCTGGATATATTGGTACACCACGAGCCCGTGGACGCGCTGTCCTTTATCGTCTACGGCAAGACCGCCGCCGAACGCGGCCGCAAAATGGCGGAAAAGCTCAAGAAGGAAATCCCGCGCCACCAGTTCGAGATACCGATCCAAGCGTGCATCGGCGCGAAGGTCATCGCCCGCGAAACCATCGGCGCTTTGCGTAAGGACGTACTCGCCAAATGCTACGGCGGCGACATCACGCGGAAGAAAAAGCTCCTGGAAAAGCAAAAGGAAGGCAAAAAACGTATGCGCCAAATCGGCTCCGTAGAGGTGCCGCAGCAAGCGTTCATGAATGTGTTGAAGCTGGATGAGGAATAGAATGAAGCGAAAATTTGTGGAAATGACGGTTTTTACAAAACAATGGAAAGCACTTGGGTTAAATGACGACGATTTATTTTTGCTTCAAAATAAATTGTCTAAAGACCCCCGTATGGGAAATGTTATAAGCGGAACAGGCGGCGCGAGGAAGGTTCGTTTTGCCGTACCCAATAAAGGTAAAAGCGGGGGAGCAAGGATTATATATGTGGATATCGTTTGCGATGAAGAGATTTATTTATTATTGTGCTACGCGAAAACAAAGCAAGATGATTTAACACGCGAACAGCTTCACATATTAAAGGATTTAATAAAATTATTAAAGGAGGCCAAGCATGGATAAGGATTTATTTGACCATTTAATTGCGTCATGCAAAGAAGCGATTGAATATCGGAAAGGTAACATACAATTAAAAACGACCTGCTTGGAACTGCCCGAAGACGAAGTAGACGCGGACACGTTACTTTGGTATAAAATCACGACCCTTCCGAAGGCAAAAAAGCAAAAAGCAACCCAATATGTGGACGAATTATTACAAGCATCAGGCTGATATACCTAAAACAAAAGGGGAGGGTATAAAAATGAAAAAGAAATTTATATTCATATTATTCACAACTATTTTAACGGGGATGCTTACGCTCTCCGCCTGCGGCGGGCGTGACGAAGCGTTAACGGGCGAATGGGCATGGTGCGAATTCTCCGAGGTCAAATTAATCTTCGACGAAGACGGGACGGGGATACGCAACTGGTCGTCGGAGGTTTTTGAGGGATACCGCTGGAGTACAAGCGGCGAACGGCTCGTTATTAACCTTGATGAAGTCACCCAGGGCCAAACCCGTTCCGAACGGTGGACCTACACGTTAAGCGATAACGGCAACACGCTCACCATCCAAAGCCAGCACCGCGACGAAACCGACGTGATCTTCACGTATTACCGCGTCATATACGAACCGGCATTGGCGGGCATGTGGGAATATTTGGACGAACCCGTATATTACCTTGATTTAAACGCGACCGGTACGGGGCGACGCAATTGGTACACCGAGCTGGACGATTACGATCCCATCACATGGACGGCGAGCGGCGGGCACCGGCTCTTTATCACCGACGGATACTTCTATGACCGCTGGACGTACAGGCTGTCGAGCGATAATAATACCCTCACCCTCTTTAACATAGACGAACCCGAAGTGGTGTATATCTATAACCGCAAACGGTAAACGATGATCTACATCCACATCCCCTTCTGCGAAAACAAATGCGCGTATTGCGACTTTTTGTCTTTCCCGCCGCAAGCGTTTAACTTCGTGTCAAATCGACACGAAGTTGCGGCGGACTACACGCGGGCATTGCTGGCCGAATTACGGGCCGCCCGCGAAGGGGACATGAAGAACCGTATCATTGAAACGATCTATATAGGAGGCGGGACGCCCACGGCGATACCCGCCTCCTTTTTATGTGACATTATAAAGGAAGCGAAGCGGTTCGAAGTCACGTCGGACGCGGAAATAACCGTGGAAATGAACCCCGGCGGGCGCTTCCCCCTCCCCGCGTTGCGCGCCGCCGGGGTCAACCGTTTGTCCATCGGTTTGCAATCCTTCCAAGACCCCCTTCTTAAAAAAATAGGAAGGACCCACACCGCAAAGGATTTTATCGAAACCTTCCGCGCGGCGCGGGACGCGGGGTTTGATAATATCAACGTTGACCTGATGTTTTCGTTGCCGGGGCAATCGCGGGAAGATTGGCGGGAAGGGCTTGAGCGGTTGGCCGCGCTCCGCCCCGAGCATATTTCAACGTACAGCCTGACCCCCGCCGAAGGCACGCCCCTGTGGGATGGGCTGGAAAGCGGTAAAATAACGTTGCCCGACGACGAAGCCGACCGCGGAATGTATTACGATGCCAACCGCATACTGGCGGCAGCGGGGTACGTAAGGTATGAAATCTCCAATTTCGCGCTGCCCGGGCGCGAAAGCAAGCACAACGTAAATACGTGGAAACGCCGCCCCTACAGGGGGTTCGGCTTGGGGGCACATTCGTACGAGCAAAGCGGACAAGGCGGCATCCGATGGCATAACACAGAGAACATGGGTAAATATCTACAAACCCCTTCGCTTCGGGAAAACATCATCCACTTAACCGAAAAAGACGCAATGGCGGAAACGATGATCCTGGGCTTACGCCTAACCGAAGGAATCGCGCTAAACCAACTCAAAGCCGAATACGGCCCGAACGTATACGCCGCGGAAATCGCCGCGCTTATCGCGAACGGTTTGCTGGCAAAAAAAGAAGGCCGCATATTCCTTACGGCCCGGGGTACGGATTTGGCGAATCGCGTGTTCGGCGCGTTTATATAATTTTATCCTTTTTACGATTGTAAATCCTTTTTTTGTGTGATATGTTACACGGCAGGTACATAATTATTTGGGGGTATTGCCATGATTACCATGTATACCGCTCGTACATCGGAAGTGGATATATTCGAAGACGCCATAGCGCAGATAAAGGAACAAATCGATTTTTCTTTATTAAAGAAACATTCCGGAGGCATTATCCTCTGTTGTATGGACTTCTTCGAAAGCGGGATGGTAAAAGCCATATGCGACGCCTTGCCCTTCGATGTGATTTGCATGACCAGCATGGCAAACGCTTGCAAAGGGGGCCACGGCTTCTACGACCTGAGCCTGACGATATTAACCAGCGACGAGGTACGCTTTACCGCGGGCATGGTGAAGGGTATAAACAGCGGCAACTTGGAAGAAAAGATCCAAACGTTATATGACGCTACTAAGGAAAGGGCAAGCGGAGAACCGTCGTTTATCATTTCCTTCATGCCGTTTTTGAACGACGCGGCGGGTTACCGGATGGTCGCCGCGGCGGACAAAGCCTCGGGCGGTGTACCGTTATGGGGGGCGCTGGCCTCAAGCATCAACTTCGCCGTCGAAACGGTGGGCGTGTCGTGCAACGGCGAAATGGACACATACGGCATCGCCATGATGTTCCTGAACGGGCCTGTCAACCCCCGCTTCGTACTGACCTCCCTGCCGGAATACAATATCTCCAACACGCGCGGCATCATCACCAAAAGCGACGGTGCTATGCTGATGGAAATAAACGGCACGCCCGTATTGGAATACTTTGATTATATGGGCATCGAGATTTCCGTCGAGAACGTACGCGCCACGCCCCTAATGGTATACCACCGGGGCAGCGCCGATCCGGTCGCCCTTGCCTTCTACACGGTGCAGGAAAATAATTCGATCCTGATGGGCGGCGAAGTACCCGTGGGCGCGTCCGTCGCCGTGGGCGGCATCGATTCGAATACGATCATCGAATCGTGTAAGCAGGGCTTGGACGCCTTGCTTGAACACGGGGATTACGGCGCCGTGCTGATACTGCCGTGCGTGACGCGGGGCGTCATGCTGGTACCCGACCAGGAAGGCGAAGCGAAACTGATCCGAAACACCCTCAACGAAAAAGGCATACCCTTCGTCATGGGGTACGCCGGCGGGGAAATCAGCCCCATAACGGATACCGAAGGCAAATTGAGCAACCGCTTCCATAACTATACGTTCTGCGCGGTCATACTCTAATGAACGATACCGAAAAAATAACCTTCCTGGAAAGGGAAAACCGCAGACTCAACCGCGAAATCGCCCGCCTGAAGGATTCCGCGAGCCAAGAACGGTCGGCGTACGCTTCCGCGCTCAACCAGGAAAAGACCAAAACCTTCCTGCACAAGGAACGGGGCCGCTATTTGATGCTGTTGCTGGCCAATTCGCCCAACATCATCTTTTTTTTGGGCCAAAACACGCGGATCGAATTCTGCACGAACTACTTCACCAATAAAACGGGCTTCGGCAAAAATGAACTCCTTATGGGGCACGCCTTATCGGATGTCCTTAAACCGTTTATGGATGATAAGAACCACGAGGCGCTGATGATGCGCGTTAAGGACGCGGCGCGCAACCATACGTCCTCTTCCTTGGAGGTGCAGTTCCGCTTCAACGACGACGTATCGGACTTCGCGGGGCTCGTGGTGCCCATGGCGGGCAACGAAGGGGACGCGGGCGGTACGATGCTGTTGTTCCATAATATTACGGACCTCAAACGTTCCCGCGAGGAAGCGTTGGCGGCCAACTCGGCAAAGAGTACCTTCCTTTCGAACATGAGCCACGAAATCCGTACCCCCCTTAACGCCATCGTAGGCATGACCGCCATCGGGCGAAAATACAAAAACGCGCAAAAGAAGGACGAGGCGTTCGATAAGATCAGGAGCGCGTCGTCCTTCCTGTTGGACGTGGTCAACGATATATTGGATATCTCGAAAATCGAACAAGGAAAGCTGGAGCTTTTGCCCATCAACTTCGAGTTCGCTCGGCTGATCGACCGCGTGGTGAGCGTGGTCTCCACCCAAATGTGGGAGAAGAACCAGCAATTTAACGTGGATATCGACCCCAACATCCCCCAAACCGTATACGGCGACGACCACCTGTTGGCCCAAGCGATGATCAACATCCTGTCCAACGCCACCAAGTTCGCCCCCGAAGGCAGCGCGATCCGCTTCACGGCGGACTTTATCTCATCCGACGGGAAAAATTGCGTGATCCAAATCAAGGTCAAGGACACGGGCATCGGCATGTCGCCGGAAGAACAGTTGAATATCTTCAACGCCTTCCAGCAAGCCGAAGCGGGTATCTCGCGCAAGTACGGCGGCAGCGGGTTGGGGCTCGCCATCACCAAACAAATCATCAACCTGATGGACGGGGATATTTACGTGGTGAGCGAAAAAGGGAAGGGTTCGGAATTCTCCTTCAACGTAACCCTGATGCTCGCCGAAGGGGAAGCGGAAAGCGGCAAAAGCGAACACGCCGCGCCGAACCGTAACCTGGCGGGTAAAACCGTTTTGGTGGTGGACGATATCGATATCAACGTGGGCATCGCCGCCTTGCTGTTGGAATCGATGAACGTAAGCGTCGTAACAGCCAAGAGCGCGCAAGAAGCGTTCGATTACTTGTTCGCCGAAAACGAACCCCCGTGTGATTTGGTCTTCATGGATTTGCAAATGCCCGAAATCGACGGCCTGCAAGCCACGCGTATGATCCGCCAATCGAAAATGAAAAATGCCGCCACGCTGCCGATAATAGCGATGACGGCAAATGTATTTAAAGAAGACATCGAAACTTGTTTGGCCGCGGGTATGGACGGCCACCTCGGCAAGCCCGTGTTCGAAGAAGAAATGCGGCGGATACTGGAGGAATTTATCCCCTAGCGCGGAACCACTTCGCCGATTCGGCCAGCCCCTTCATGGGGTCCCCGGGGAACCTTTCGTGGTTCAAGTATTCGATGATGTACCAGCGTACGCCCGCGATATCACGGCAAACGGCGAAATATTCGTCCCAATCGATCACGCAGTCCGCGTCATCAAAGAACGTATCGCGCTTCCCGTGCGCAAACGGCTTGACATGCACCGTCGTACCCCGCCCGGGGTATTTTTTCAATAAACCCATCATGTCCCCGCCGCCGTGCATACCGTTGCCGACGTCGTTTTGCATGATGACCGTGGACGGCGTATTCTGCGCGATGATGTCCCAAGGCAGTTCGCCCGTATCCCGCGTGGGATGGAACTCCTTCGCATGATTATGGTAGCCCGTAACCATGCCGTACATAGCCAGCACCTCCGACACCCAAGTCAGCTCCGCCGCGAAGCGCAAGCAGCTTTCGCGCGTTTCCAGCACCTCATCCGGCCGCCAAGGCACCACCAAATACTGATTGCCCAACACCTGATTATAACTGATGGTCGAATGGATAAACTCCGGCGCAAGGTATTCCCACGGCGTATGCCATCCGGCAATCTGTAAATCCGCGTCGTCCATCGCCTTCCGTACATCCTTCGCGGCATACCGCAAGCCGCCGAAAAACTCCGCCGCGTCATAACCCGCGTCCTTAATCATGCGCAGCGTACCGCGCAAGTCCTTATCCAGCGCGTCGGCCACAGGGAACACCTGCGCGGCAAGGGGCAAACGGGTCTTGCCCGCCTGCTGATTGTCCTTCCACCCGGGGGGTAGGGATTTCATGGGGTTTCCTCCTTTTTAATATTCCAATATTCCAAACGGCGTTTCTTGTCTTTTTAATGCGTTCGATTCACTTAATTCCGGGATTTCATCCGCGGCCACTTCCCTGCCCAACTGCCCCGACAGGAAAATACCTTCGGAAACGAGCATCGTCTGCAACGCGATCCCCGCGGTGTCGATGGGTTTACATTCCCCGCGCAGCACGCCTACCCAATGGGCTTGGGAGTTGCCATACATCCACAAGCCGGGATCGATCTTGCGGCGGCGGTACGCCTCGGCGGAAACATCCAACGCAGACACGGCGGGGTAGCCCTCGATTTCGGAAAAGAAACTCAACGTCTTATCATCGGCGAATTGCAAGCCGCCCTCCGAGCCGTGTATCGAATGGGCCGGGAAAGCCGCGCCGTGTATCGCCCAGCTTTCCAATATATCCAGCGTCATCCCGCCCGCAAACTTGACCAACCCCACGCCCAGCTCCTCTACATCAAAGCCGCTTGCGATTCTGCGGCCTTCGTCCATGGCGATCTTGTGGTACACGTTGCCCGACACACGCTCGACCTTCGGTTGCCCCAACAGGTACAAAAGCAGCGAAATATTGTACACACCCATATCATACAACGCGCCGTGCCCCGCCCAATGCGAATTGACGAATTCCTTTTCGGCATAACCATCGACAAAGGGCCGCCCGCGCCTGCGGTAGCCGTACGAACGCGCATGGTAGATTTCGCCCAAGCGGCCCGCTTCCACCAGCGTTTTGGCGCAAGCCGTCGCCGCGTCATACAAACGGGCGAGCTGAATATGAAGCTTAACCCCGTACCGTTCGGCGGCTTCCTTCATCTTAACCGCGTCCGCGTACGACCCCGCCATGGGCTTTTCGCAATAGCAATGCTTGCCCGCCGCCATCACCGCAACCGAAATGGGTGCGTGCAAATTGTTATGCAAATTTACGTCCACCGCAAGCACATCGTCACGTTTAAGCAACTCGCGGTAATCGGCATAACGGTGGGGGATGTCCCATTTGTCGCAGAAGGCATTGAGCTTTTTTTCGTCGATGTCGCACGCGGCGACGATTTTGACACCCGCTATTTCCGAATACAGGCGGGCATGTTGGTGGGCAATGATGCCCGTGCCGATGAAGGCGATGTTTAATTCACGCATTAAAATCCGCTCCTTTATGTATTCCGCTTTTGCTACATCATACCGTTATTGGCCATAAAAATCCATCGTTCTATTGTCGTTTCGACCCAAAGCTGTTATACTTCCCACCGCGCATCTTCGGGGAGTAGCGCAGCTTGGTAGCGCGCCTGGTTCGGGACCAGGAGGGCGCAGGTTCAAATCCTGTTTCCCCGATGACGTAAAAAGCCTGTGAAATCAATGTTCACGGGCTTTTTACATGGTTAAAATTTGACGTTTACCCTTTAATTTACCCTTATGAAGGTACCATCAAAATTATATTAAAATTTGAATTCTATGCCGGCATCTTTTAGTGTTCCATTGGCTATATTTTTATTTGTTGACTTATAATCTAACGTAACTTGGCGTTTTGTAATTGGGCTATACCATATTTGATGGTCGCCTTTTCCATAGCGTACAAAAGTACATTTATTGTCTGTATACTGGGGTTAAAACCCTCGCCTTTCAGGCGAAACCTTTAGGTTAACCTACTCAAACGGAGAGATGAATCAATAAAGCCACAAGAGAGAAACTACTCTCGGAGGTGGCA
>Ga0131853_10000178_pt1 | contig 110637 bp, 108 predicted proteins | sample TergutLab28metaG_FD_92764 | JGI IMG/M metagenome (GOLD analysis project Ga0131853, IMG submission 92764) | Labiotermes labralis P1 segment gut microbial communities from Petit-Saut dam, French Guiana - Lab288 P1 (version 2) (version 2) | ecosystem: Host-associated > Arthropoda: Insects >...
ATTCCGCCACTCTGCGTCGATTGCTCCTAACAAAAGCTTTGGCTTTGCGTCGTCGCAATCTCCTTGATTGGCGAAAGATCAGCTCGAAAACCCGCACAACCCATTACTGAAGATAGGTTCTTATACTAATCCTATGCTAAATACTGTATTGCAGGGAGCGAAAAATGCAACGCTTCTGGGGGTTTTTCGCCCTCTGCAATACAGATTTTTAACTTGGGTCAGTATCAGTGAACAAACCAAGGTAAAATTCTCCATAAACCCTTTGCCACAGCGCAATTAAGCTATACTACATTTTACACCCAGCAACGTAATAAGTCAAGCAATTTTTTATGTTAAACGACAAAATCTTTAACTGTCAATAGCACGAAAGGGATTGTTCAATTAGTGTTGATGTGGAAATATATCGCTAGATTGCTTCGGGCTTTATAACCCCGTTTGTGCATTTATCGTTGCCCTCGCAATGACACTACAAAGACCACGAGCCATAAAGCCCGAAGCAATCCAGTAATCATCCAGCAACGCAAATTCCCTATCAACGCAAATATCCACTTCCAACGTGAAAATCTTATTTACAAAATACTGACATACATAATGCAATCGAAGGCCCTAACCACGAATAGCGCGAATATGCACGAATAAGTACCCAAAAAAGATTTTATTCGTGTATATTCGCGCTATTCGTGGTTAAGATCTTTTTAACTATCTAGGCGGCATCACAACCGCCTCGCCACTTATCACCTGCACCCCATCTTGATTCACTACCACACAATCCAGCACCAGCCTGTTTTTCTCCAGCTTTTCTTTCGCGGTGCATGTGGCTGTGATGGTGTCGCCAAGTTTAACAGGGGCCAGGAATTTTAAGTCTTGCTTTAAGTATATTGTCCCCGGCCCTGGTAGATGCATGCCCAGCACGGTAGAGATAAGCGATGCCCCCAGCATGCCATGGGCTATGCGGCCTTTAAACATGGTGTCCTTGGCGTATTGCTCGTTGATATGCGCAGGGTTCATGTCGCCTGTAATCCCCGCAAACATATACACATCGGTTTCTGTGATTGTTTTGCCAAAACTGGCACTTTGACCTATTTCTATTTGGTCTATGGTTAGTCCTGTCATATAATCCTCCTTGGTATCGGGCGGCATAGAGCCGCCCCTACGGGTATCGGGCGGTTTAAAGGCGCATGCCGCCGTTAACACTTAGGTTGTGGCCTGTTACATAGGATGCTTCATCGCTGGCCAAAAACAGTATGGCCTTTGCTATCTCTTCCGGCTGGCCCAGGCGTTTTAGCATGGTTTGGTCTGCAAATTTGTTCAGCAAATCTTCCGGCACGGTTTTTAGAATATCTGTCATTGTATAGCCCGGGCTAATGGCATTTACACGCACCGCAGCACCTTTTCTGGCAAATTCCTTTGCCCATGTCTTTGTTGCACCATAGATGGCAGATTTTGTGGCAGCATAATTGGCCTGTCCAATATTGCCAAACTCTCCCACCACGCTGGATATATTCACAATGCTGCCCGCGCCCTGCCGCTCCATAAAAGGGCCTATGTGGCGCACCAAATTAAAAACGCCCTTTAAGTTAACCGCCATCACATCATCCCATTGTGTATCTGTCATCTTTGCTGTCATCGCATCCCGCGTAATGCCCGCATTGTTCACTAAAATGTCGATTGTAGGATACTCCTCCGCCGCATATCCGTAAAACTTCAGGCAGTCCTCATTATTGGCCACATCCAGTTTGTAGGCCGCCATGCCCTCCAGTTCGTATGGTACTTCGGCCACATCGCAAGCCAGCACCCTTGCCCCTTCCTGCACAAAAAGCTCGGTCACGCAGCGGCCAATACCCGCCGCAGCCCCGGTTACAATAGCAACTTTGCCTTTAAGTCTCATAAATTCTCCCCTCCGTCTATTCGAGTTCGTGTTATATTAATGATTATAACACAAGCCGCCATAATTTGGCAACTGAAAAAAGATAGTCTAACAATGTCAATCCCAAATGTGTTATAATACCCGTGGGAGGGATGAAAATGACTAACAACGAAATGATAACTAAGGCCCTAACAACAGGCTTCACCAACGCTGCAGAGCTGTACAATCTAAAACTACAATGCCAGCCCCATCTACGGGAATATTGCAATCCGCAGGGCTGCCCAAACCATGGCAACAACTGGGTTTGTCCGCCGGGCTGCGGCAGTTTGGAAGACTGCGCGAGGACGGTCAGTCGTTTTGATGCCGGAATCCTTTTGCAATCGGTCTCGAAGCTCGCCCCAAACACAACCAACGAGGACTACAAAGTCCTAACACACCAGCACAACCTGCGATTGCAGACCTTTTTAGAAACCCATTGCTCTGATGCTGCGGCTATTCTCGCACTAACAACAGGGGGCTGCGTGTTTTGCGATACCTGCGCTTTTCCCCAGCCATGCAGAAAGCCCAACTTGCGTATGAATTCGCTATCTGCATATGGCATAGATGTGGGCAAGCTGTGCGAATTGGCGGGGTTTGATTATGCTTTCTCATCGGACAAGCTGTATTTGATTGCATTAGTGCTTCTTTCGTAAGGGCGAGCCGCGCTCTCGCCCAACACCCAAAAAAATTCCTCTTGACAAAACAGCATATACTGTATATACTATATATAATCAGTAAAGCGAAGTGAGGTGGCCAAATGGCAATCATCGTATCAATACAAAGCGACATCCCTGCCTACGAGCAAATAAAGTTGCAGATAAAGGCGCAGATACTATCCGGAGAGCTGGTGGCTGACGAGCCCCTGCCATCCATGCGCCAGTTGGCGCGAGACCTGCGCGTCAGCGTTATCACCACCACCCGCGCATATGGCGACCTGGAAGCCGAAGGGCTTATTTATACCGTGCAGGGTCGCGGATGCTTTGTTAAAGGCAATGCAGAACTGGTTCGCGAGCAGTATCTGCTGTCTATTAACCAATCGCTGCAAACAGCGGCGGACAAGGGCAAGGCCGCGGGGCTATCGCTTTCTGAACTACAAAGCAAACTGGAGGAAAAGTATAATGAAAAATGCGATTGAAATACACAATCTTTGCAAGCAATATCCAGGATTTATGCTTGATAATGTAAGCTTTAGCGTGCCAAGGGGTCTATGCTGCGGATTTGTTGGCCCAAACGGTGCAGGCAAAACCACAACCCTAAAAGCCATGCTAGGTATGGTGCATAAAGATGCAGGGGAAATAAACCTACTTGGTGCGCCGGACGGCGATATAGAGGCCAAAGAAAAAATAGGCGTAATGTTTGACCAGCCATATTTCCAAGAAGATTGGACACCGCTGGACATAGAGCGCGGCATAAGCCCATTTTACCGCGATTGGAACAGTAACGAATACCGCCAATACCTATCCCACTTCGACCTTGATCCCAAAAAGCGTTTTAAGGATTTTTCCCGCGGCATGAAAATGAAGCTGGCCATGGCTGTAAACCTATCCCACAATGCAGAACTGCTGCTGTTGGACGAACCCACAGGCGGCCTAGACCCTGTAGCACGGGACGAAGTGCTAGACCTTTTGCGGGGATATTTGCAAAAAGAAACCCGAACCATCCTGTTTTCTACACACATAACCAGCGATCTGGAGCGCATTGCAGACACCATTGTTTACATTAGCGGCGGACAGGTTTCTTTTAGCGGCGAAAAGGACGAATTGGTGGCCAAGCATTGCGTGGTACGCGGCGGCAAGCTTCCGGAGAACAAGAAAAAGCACGCCATAGGCCTGCGCGAATACAGCGGCGGCTACGAATGCTTGATGGAAGTGGAGCACATAGGCGGTTTGCCCGCAGATGCCATAACAGAGCGCGCCACAATAGATGATGTGGTTGTTTATATGGAAAGGAGGCCAAAATGCTTAATCTCATAAAGCTTGATTGGCTGGGCATGAAGGTCTATCACAAACGCATAGTCATAGTGCCCCTTTGCGTTATAATATATGGGTTCTTTTTCGAGGCAATAATACTGCCCTTTATGGCCTTTATGATGCTTATGTTTTCAATCAATCCCTTTGCTGTTGAAGAGAAGGGACAGCTGGATAATTTATATCTAACCCTGCCTGTGGCGCGCAAAAACATCGTCAATGCACGTATAGGTCTTTCGCTTATCATGCAGTTTATCGGGCTTGTGGTCGGCATAGCCGCAACATTGGCATATAACGCATTTCTATATGGCCGCACCGTGATATTTCTGCGTACATTCAACGCGGATTTTAATGTCATGCTGTTGTTGGTCTGCGCCAGTTTGCTACTCTATGCCATTCTAAACCTTTCCATGTTTCCGATACTGTTCAGAATGGGCTACGCAAAAGGCAAAGCTCTGGGGGTTTATATACCTACCGCTGTATTTACAATTGCTATATTCGCGCTATATATGCTTTGGCATTTTAACAGCGCGTTTCAAATATCTATGATAGCGGTTATGGTTTGGGCATTTTCTAATACCATATGGATGGCGGTTATTTTATTATCGACAGCAATATTGCTTCTTGCCACATCCCATTTTCTATCGCAAAAAGCGTATGCAATGCGGGAGCTTTAAGAAACTTACACAATTGTTCCGCCGCAGATAATCCGCCCCGCTGCATCATAAAAAACCGCCGCCTGCCCCGGGGTTATGGCTCTTTGGGGTTCATCAAAACTGCATGTAATGATGCCATCTCCGTATCTTATAACACATGGCGCGGCCTTGTGCGAATACCGTATCTTACCAAAACACCGTAGGGGCGAGCTGCGCTCGCCCGCTTGTGCGCCAAGAGAAATTGCCATAAAATTCACATCATCCACAATCATATCCCGCACAAACAGCGCGGCATCATCCGCCAGCACTACATTCCCCGTGGCCGTATCTATTTCTTTCACATACATAGGCCGCCCAAAGGCCATGCCAAGACCCTTTCGCTGCCCAATAGTGTATGCGCCAATGCCCTTGTGGCGTCCCAACACCCGGCCCACTTCATCCACAAAATCCCCGGCAGCAAGTTCTTCGCCAAAATACTCCCGCAAAAATCTGACATGGTTATCATCCGGAATAAAGCAAATCTCCTGGCTATCCGGCTTGTGCGCCACCCGCAGACCTATCATTTGTGCGGCTATCCGCCGCACCTCGTCCTTGGGCATTGTACCTATAGGAAAAAGCGTGCGTGCCAGCTGTTCTTGGGTTAGATTATACAGCGCATAGCTTTGATCTTTGGCGTTATCTGCGGCCTGTATAGTAAGCCTACCTGTGGCCTCATGCCGCGATATCTGCGAATAGTGGCCGGTGGCTATAAAATCCGCTTCCAGCTCCATCGCCCGCTCTAGCAGCGACTGCCATTTTACATAGCGGTTGCAGGCAATGCAGGGGTTTGGGGTTTTGCCCGCCCTATATTCCTGCGCAAAATAATCTATCACATCCCGTTTAAAAACATCGCGAAAATTAAGCACATAATGGGGTATACCCAGCTGGTGGCAAACAAAACGAGCATCTTCTGCGGCTGTCATGCCGCAGCAGCCGCCTTGGGATGCAACCACATCGGGGTCTTCGCTTTGCCAAATCTGCATGGTTATTCCCAGCACATCATAGCCGGCTTGTACCAGCAAATATGCCGCCACCGCGCTATCCACCCCGCCGGACATTGCAACTACTACTTTTTTCAAACTCTTCACACTCCCTGAAATGATTATAACACAAAATTTTCAAATTTGTATGTATAATTTTTGCAGTACATGAAAATAATAGCTCTGTGAAGTAAATCTTTCGCGAAAGGAGGATGAACGAGGTGGACAATAAAAATACGAAAAATAACACTCAAGGCGGCCGTGGCAACGAAGAGCACACAGGCGACCAAGGCGGCAAAGGCGGCTCTGGTAGATAATAAGCAATACAAACCGTCCCGTAAGCTAAAAAGGCTTACGGGATTTTTCTTTACAAAATTATCTTTCTGTAAAATTCACAATTTGTTCATTGTTTGTTCATCAATCGCCTTGACACATGGTGTACAATTACAATAAAAGGAGGTATCGCTATGAAAAAAATAAAGAGTATCTTGGCTTTGGTTTTGGTGCTAATAATGGCCATGGCCGCAACATCCACAGTATTTGCCCGCGGCTTTGGCGGCGGCAGGATGGCGCAAGGACAGAGGCAATGCGCTATAGAACAATGCCGCTTTGATGAGCTAGACTGCTTAGAAAACTGCCTTAACAACTGTATTTCATTCGATGCTGATGGCAATGTTATCTTTACGCTAGAATACCGTGGCCTGGGCATGGGGCTTGGACGCGGGGCTTGCAGAAGACTCCCATAGCAATGACAACACCGTAGGGGCGAGCTGTGCTCGCCCGTTCTATGGTGGCACAACCCAACTTGTTCTTAGGTTGCTCAACCAAGTGTTCTTTGTTGGAGCAATGGATTTACGCATTTCCAATAATCACCGCAAATCCCTCGTATACGAAATTATCTGATTCTTCCCTTCCAACATCACCCGCTTTAGGTATATTTCTGCCGGGATGGGCTTGCCGTCGCGGGTTTGGTGCAGCCAGGTGAAGTTTGCGTGGCCGTCTTTGTGGGCTTGTGCAAGCATTATGTCGCCCTTTTCTTGGGATAGCTCGCCATCGGGCTGATATTTTGGGGAAAATTCATAAAAATTGTCGATGTAAATTTGCTTGTCTGGTATTTCAAAAAAAGCCTCGGCCTTGCGGTTGGTGGCTATTATATTGCTGTTTTCATCAAAGATGCTGCACAGCAGCGGGCTAGAATCCAGCATGGCCTGCGATCTTTGCGTCAAAATATATTCCATTTCTTTGTATTTGTAAAAATCGCGCAGGTCGCGCCTAAAGGATATTACGTGGTATTCGCCCCGGGATTCTGTGCGCACCAGCGTCACTTCTGCCGGTAGCAGCTCGCCTGCTAGGTTTTGGTTTGTCCATTCAAATACAGCTACACCTTCTTCTAAGGCCCTGTTTATCATTTGTTTGGCTTTTTCCCGGCTTGGCGTGCCATCGGGTTGAAATTCCAATAGGTTTGCATCAAATTTCTCCAGCATCTCCTGCTTGTCCTTCATGCCAAGAAGCTCCACCGCCGCCCGGTTGCAGTCCAAAATATTAAAATCGCTGTCAAAGGTGGTAGAAATTATAGGAATATGCTCTGTAATAGCTTTTATCTTCTCTTCCGCATCCCTGCGCTCCTTTAAATTTTCGCAGCCCACACAGTTATGCCCCAGCACATTGTAAAACATTACAAAGCATTGCTGACCATCCACATCCAGCGTCGCCGCGTCCACCTCGAAAGAATGGGGCAGGGGCGTGCCAAGCAGGTCGCAGGCTTCCCAGGCAAAACGCTTTTTGCCCACAATGCCGACCATGGACAAATGCGCACGCATGCCATCCGCAGAGACCTGGCCGCTGCTTTGGCTTGACGGCGAAAGACGGTCTATAGGCACACCAATTAAGCCATCCCCAAAGGTCTCCGTTGCCTTTTTGTTGGCATATTTCACATTTAGGTCGCTATCCAGCAGCAGGCAGCAGAATTGCGAGGCATCAAGGATACCGTAGGCATCGCCCATCAAGAACCACTCCTTCTGGCCATTTCCTGCACGGCAAAGGTCGCTACATCGTCTGCATAACTGTCCTTGCCAAAGCCAGCATCATAGCCCAGCTCCTTGGCCAGCTCCGCCGTTATACGCGGCCCGCCGCATATCAAAATCACCTTGTGGCGCAGCCCTTCGGCCTCCAGCATCTCTACCAGCTGGGTTAGGTTTGCAATATGCACATCTTTTTGGGTTACGGTTTGGCTTACCAGCAGCACATCGGCATTAAGCTCCACGGCCTTGGCAATAAAGTCCTCGTTGGCCACCTGGCTGCCCAGATTGTGGGCGTCTATCATATCGTATCGTTCCAGCCCATAGTGCCCGGCAAAGCCCTTCATGTTCATGATGGCGTCTATACCCACCGTATGGGCATCTGTGCCTGTGGACGCGCCTATTATAACCACCTCGCGGCCAATATGTTCGCGGATAAACTGTGACACCTCGTCCATGCTCATAGCCTGCGCCACGGGGGCGGCTACCTGTATAGCACTATAGTCCACATCATGGGCAATGCTGCCGTAGACCACATAAAAGCTAAAGCCCGCATCCAATGCGGCCGAATGTGCCACGGCAGGGTCTATCATGCCCATTTTTTTACCCATTTGCTTTGCGGCCTCGCGGCCCTTAGGGTCGTTTGGCACAGGCAGGGTAAAGGAAAGCTGCACCTTGCCATCGTCTAGGGTGTCGCCGTATGGGCGGATGTTTTTTGTGTCATTCATATTTGTTTCCTCCTGGTTCTATAGCGATATTCCCTGGGTTCGGGAGGCATTATCCATGGCGTTTAGCAAAGTTTCCCTGTCTACTTTAACAGGTTTGTTTACGTACATCGTTTCCCCATGGGCCTGATACTCCTCCTGCAAGACAAAAGCATCCGGAGTGACTTTGTAGATTACAAAACAATGCCCTTCGAACTCGCCACGGCGAATTTCGGGTGATTCAACAAAGGCCCTCATTATCCGATACATCCCATCATGTTCGGGAGAGTTGACATCTATAACCTCTGTTTGGATAAATTTATCCAGCATTGTACATCACCTCATATCCTCGCAATGACGGTTTTCGTAGGAGTGAGCTGCGATTGGTTATTTCTCAATCATGAAAACATATCGTATTGTCAAAGCGTCATCACCGCCTCCACTCCAAGTTACTTCAACAAATAGTATATATGTGCCTTGTTCATCTGGGAGTGAAACATGGGCTACACCATCCAAAAATTCTTCGGGGGATAATCGTACTATCCTCATTTCTTCAAAGTATTCCAGATCGTTCCAATTATCTCGAATATTGGCATAATAACCATCAACCACTACATAGATGTTGCTAGAATATTCAATTTGCCTTAATTCATGTAGATTCTCCTCTAGCCACATTTCGAGTGGAATACCACTAAAACTTAATGCCCCACCTTCTTCAGTAATTTGGACTCCGCCGGACATATTTACGCCTGGGTTGCGCCTTGAGCTACCCGATATGAGAGTCACGCTACCGACTTCAAAAGGTATTCCTGTGAACCTAGGGGTTTCTGGTGGATTTATATCTAATGCCCATGAAGCACATGCGCTTAGTGAAAGTAAGGCAGCCATGAGTATGAGAATACGTCTTTTCATTTTTGTGTCTCCTGTAAATCATCCATAGGGGATTGCGGCTTTTGCCGCAATGACGGTTTTCGTAGGGGCGACCGTCCCCGGTCGCCCGTCTACGATAGCATCATCTCTATAAACGGATTAAAATACCCATCCGCCTTTAATGTCACGCCATCCAGCCCCTTGCCCCCATCGCGGCCGCGCTTAATACCCGCAAAGATGCCCTGCTCCAGCGTTGGAAACAGCTTGTTTTGCTCTATCGCCGCCAGCAGCCCTTGGGCTTTTTCCAGAACCTCCGCCGCGCGGTTTTGTATTATGCCGCCTTGCTTAAACTCGATTTCGTCTGCCATATCCGCCATGGTATGGGCAATGTATTTGGCAGAATCCAAGGCCTGTGCCCTGTCGGACATAAACGGTGTATGGATGGCCTCCGTCAGCATACCCAGCAGGTGTATGCGCTGGTTCGTCATCACAGTAACGGCATTAAACAGCGCGTTTTGCACCGTGCCCATAAAGATATCGCCCGTCATAAATTTTGTGGGCGGCATGTATTTTAGTGGTGCATCAGGGAAGATTTCTCGCGCCATTTGGGCTTGGGATATTTCGTATAGAAAGCCGTTTTTAACATCCATCGAGATTTCGAAAGCGTGGCCAAGGCCCATTTGCTCCTCCGGCAACCCGGCCAGCAGGGCAAATTGCTCGTTTAGAAACTGGCTGGTCAGCACGGTATGGGCTTCTTCCACGGCATCGGCGGTGGTTAGGTAATTATCTTCGCCGGTGTTTATGATAATGCCCGCAAAGCCGTTTATCACGCGGGAAAAGTATTGGTCTATCATTGTGCGCTTCATGTTTATGTCGCGGAAAAGTATGCCGTACAAAGCGTCGTTAAGCATCACGTCCAGCCGCTCCAGCGCACCCATTGCGGCAATCTCAGGCATACACAGGCCGCTGGCGTAGTTGCACAGGCGTATATAGCGGCCGACCTTCTCGCCCGCCTCGTCCAAGGCCGCACGCATTAAGCGAAAGTTCTCCTGGGTGGCATATGTGCCACCAAAACCCTCCGTGGTCGCGCCATAGGGCACATAGTCCAGCAGGCTTTGGCCGGTGGTGCGTATAACGGCCACAACATCTGCGCCCTGGCTTACCGCAGCCTGGGCTTGGGTTATATCCTCGTAAATATTGCCGGTTGCCACGATAACGTATAGCAGCGGCGCAGAAGAATCCCCATGGCGCGCCAAAGTAGCCTCGCGATGCCGGCGGTTATTGCGGATTTTTTCGATGGAGCCAGCCGCAATAGCGCTTATGGCCTGCCTTGCCGCATCAACGCTGCCCATGGGGATTTTTGATAAGTTAACATCGCCGCGGCTTATGCCCTCGGCTATTTCCTGGGGGGTCTGGCCTGTTGCGGCCATGGCATTGCCCAACAGAAGTGCCGCGCCTGCACCCAGCAGACCATTTTCTGCCAGATGCGCCACAACCACATTTGGCATGGGCACATCAAACTTATCCACGCCATCAATGCCCAGCAGGCGGCAGACGGCGCGCTCTGTGGCTGCGGTGGTGTGCTGATCTATAAAGCCCTGCATGTCCACCGCTACGTTTTTGGCATATGCGCGGCATTTGGTTATTTGGGTTTGGTTTAGGTTTAGTTTGGGGTTTATTGGGATCACTCCTTGCCGGATAACGGGCGAGCGCAGCTCGCCCCTACGAAGTATTTGTCGTCTTCCCATTTGTATGGGTTGTTTTCGATGTATTCTCGGATACGCAGATAGTCAGCTTCGTTGCGGATTATGTGGTCGTGGAAGGATTTTTGCCAAATCGAACGACCCGCCTGTTTTGTTATCGACCCCTTCCATTGCTGCACCACGCGCGATATCGTAGGGGCGAGCTGCGCTCGCCCGTTCTCATTACGGATAACAACAACCATATGCACATGGTTCGGCATGACAACATAGCAATCTACATAAACTGCATCATAAATTTGCGATAGCCTTGCAATTTCTGTGTTGACGATTTTTCCTATTGGTGACGGTTGTAGGTAGGGAATGGGCGAGCACAGCTCGCCCCTACGGATTGTACCGAACAGCTGTTTGCGATCTTCTGTGCAGATGGTTACAAAATACGCACCACCTAGGCTGTAATCGTAATCCTTCAGACGGTTTGGTTTGCGCATGGGCGCATTATCCATTACCCTTCCGCTTCTTCCGCGCCAAATCCGTCGGCTCCAATGCCAGTTGCTGGTTATTCATCAAAGCCGCAACGCCTTCATGCTGGGCCTTTTGCTTGCCGCTGCAAACATCGCATTTGCAGGTGGGCGTATAGGTCTCTGGTTCGGTGTAGGTGGTAATAACCCCCTCGTAGTTGCGCAAAATCACTTTGTGTGTGCCGTGGGATACTACATAATTCGGCATTACGGGGATTTTGCCTCCGCCGCCCGGCGCGTCCACTACAAAGGTGGGCACAGAAAAGCCCGAAACATGGCCGCGCAGGCCCTCTATAATCTCGATGCCCTTTGCGACAGGTGTGCGGAAATGGGAGAGACCCTCAGAAAGGTCGCATTGATAGAGATAATATGGCCGCACGCGTATTTCTGTAAGCCTGGCCACCAGCTGGCGCATCACATGCACACAGTCATTAATACCCGCCAGTAGCACGGACTGGTTGCCCAGGGGCACGCCGGCATCCGCCAGTTTGGTCACAGCCGCAATGGCCTCGTCCGTAATCTCGTTGGGGTGGTTAAAATGCGTGTTAAGCCAGATGGGGTGGTACTTCTTTAGCATATTGCAAAAATCGTCTGTAATGCGCTGGGGCAGCACAACGGGTATACGCGTGCCCAGACGTATGATTTTTACATGCTTTATAGCGCGAACACGACTGATAATATTTTCCAGAGCCTCATCGGAAAACAGCAATGGGTCGCCGCCGGATATCAATACATCCCTAATTTGCGGTGTTTTCGCAATATATTCTATGGCCGCGTCTATTTTGCTCATGCCCATTGCCTTGTCTGTACCCAGCACAGAGCGGCGGCGCGTACAGTGGCGGCAATACATAGAACATTCTTTGGTGATGGTGAAAAGCACCCTATCCGGATAGCGATGGGTAAGCCCCTCTGTGGGCGAATCCTCGTCTTCGTGCAGCGAATCTTCCATATCTTCTTTGGCTACATTCAGTTCGTTTATCAGCGGCACAGACTGCGCCCAAACCGGGTCTGTCTCTGCATTATCCAAATCCACCAGGCTAAGATAATAGGGCGTAATGGCCATGCGAAACTTCTCCAGGCACTTCACCACGCCCTCTTCTTGTGCAGGCGTAATTTTCACATGCTTTTTTAAATCCTCGATGCTTTCCACTTTGTTGTCCAAATGCCAACGCCAGTTTTCCCATTTTTCTCGGGGAATGTCTTTGTAAATGTCATTCCTCATAATATACCTCCCTTTGCAATATTCTTATCTTTCAACCCGCACACTTCCAGCAGGCAATGTTTCATTCTCAATAAAGTCCCACAAGCTACCATCAGCCCGGATTCTAAACGAGCCGACCTCATTCATATACACAAAAGGGGCGGCATAGGGGTCGTGCTCAAATGGCTGGTGGTAGAGCATCACTTCGCCATCCTCTACAATTATGGATGGGTTGTAAAACCAAAGGTCGCCTTGGCTGTCTATTACATACACAACACCGGGCAGATGCCATATGCTGACCGCATCGGGCTTTATCATAACAGGCGAAAGCCCATCAGCAATATCACCGCTGGGGTATTGCGAAAAACCGCCCTGCCCCCAGCCCCATAGGCTACCGTCTTTCGTAATGGCAAAGCTATGGGTTGTGCCTACTATGCTAAAGGAGCGCGCATGCCGCACATTTTCCAAAATTGGTACGGGGCTTAACCTGTCTTCCATAGTGCCATCACCAATCTGCCCATCATTAACGCCCCAAGCCCACAGCACATTATCCTGGGTAATAGCAAAGCTATAGTTTGCTGAGGGACGCGCAAGAGCCCAAGAAGATGGGCGGCTACTAGGGCAGACAGTACCCGCATAGCGCACATTTTCCATAATCCTGATGGGCAACCATCTATCTTCTGTAGTGCCATCGCCCAGCTGACCAAACTCGTTTAATCCCCATGTGTATAGCCCGCCGTCATTGGTTATAGCCATAGTATGCAACGGGCCAGGGGTTACGGTACTAACATTGTCCATAATGCGCTCGGGATACCATCTTTCGTTTAGCCCAGGGGCATTTGGTATGCCCAACCAAAGGCCGCCCCAGCCCCATAACGTGCCATCGGCTGTAATGGCATAGGTATTGAAATTAGCTCCCGCATGTACAGACACAACCCCGTCCATAATTCTGGCAGGCCTAGTAACCCGTTCGCCCCAATAGTCGCCTTCGTAACCAATGCCCAGCTGCCCAACAGCAGGCGAACCCCAGCCCCATAGTGTGCCATTGCTTTGCAATGCAAAAACAGAAAGACCATTGTCGGTTACATAGACCACATCGTCCAAAACCTTTTCGTGCAGCCTATCATAGCGGCCAAGCCCATATCTTTCGCTAAATAGCCCAAATCTAAGCTCCCGCACTTCTTCGTTGATATCCGTGCGGTTTAAATAAAGTGCCGAAAACGGAAACCAGGATCTAACCCAAAGCTCGCCATCCGGCCTGATATAATACAACTGTGCAAACCAACCCCCAAAATGCCAGCGGGCCGGCAAATCCTCCCGCCAATAGCTTGGGCCCATTGTAAACGCAACAGACCCTGCGCCTACATTAACAGCCGCATCTGTTGGCGCATCTTCTGCGAGGGCTTGTCCGCCTGACGCAAGGGTCATTATGGCGGCCATTATGGCGGCTAATAGTCTTTCCAAGGCATCATCCCCCTAAAATCACGCCACATTCTCAACATAATTGACCACAGCAATTTCAGTTATAGACAAGCGGAGCGAATCTACAATGCCCTCGAGCCGCCTTGCAACATTATCACTATATGATACTTCGCCGCATTGGCCGCAAACTTGCGACGGTACATTTTTGACTATGATGATGCAACTATCAATGTCCACCATAAATGTTGTCATATCGTCGTTTGTTTGGCCTTTGCACATAAAGCAATTCATTGCCCCAACCCCTTTCTTGTCCTAAAATCCTGCAACCATTCATCTGGATTTGGATGATAAACTGTTATTATCCACAGTTCGCCCGCACCAAACCCACAAACAATATGAAGATGCCTACCGCCACCCATACCCAAGACCAAACAGCTTGGGTATGGATAATCCGTAGGATACTCTTCTATTATATCACCATTTTTCAAGGCGCAAGAAACATCTTCCCTTGATATGCCACGCTGCAATAGCCTTACAAGCGCGTGATTTGTCCAGCGCAATGCGTCCTTTGCACACAATTGGTGAATAGTATCCCTACACATACCTCTCCTCAAAAATCCCCCGCAAAGCCGCGCTCTCCCGCAGCTGCGCCAGCGTAATTTCCGCGTGGCCCTTGCTATAGCCATTGCCAATTATCATATTAACATCTTTGCCCACGCCTTCTGCCCCCAGCGCGGCTTTGGTAAAGCTAACAGCCATGGAGAAGAAATACACCGTGCCGCCATCGCGCACAGGCAGTATGCTGGCCATCTCGCTGTTAGGCACATTTACGCAGTTTATGGATATATCAAATTCGCAGCCCTTGTTTGCGTCCAGGGCCATTTCCATCATCTCCAGCGGACGGGTTACATCGGATATTATTACATTATGTGCCAGGCCGTTAGAGAGCAGCTTTTCTTTATCGCCTTCGTTGCGTACGGCGGCCACCACATTGCCTGTTGGGCCAACCCTGCGCATGGCTTCGTAACAGCACAGCATGCCGGATTTGCCGCCTGCGCCAAGTATCAGCACGCTTTCGCCTGGTTTTACCAGCTTGGCGGTTTGGGCGGGCGCACCAGCCACATCCAGGGCGGCCAGGGCCAGCTCTTGGGTCATATCCTCCGGCAGTTTGGCGTATATGCCTGTTTCAAACAATATAGCCTGCGCCGTCACATCTACCCTATCTATACCCATTTGTATGGCATTTATTTTCTCAATTTTTAGCGGCGTTAGGGATAGCGAAACCAGCGTGGCAATTTTATCGCCCACGGCCAGGTCGCGGTTGGCCAAATCCTTGCCAATGGCGGCTATTTTACCAATCAGCATGCCGCCGCTGCCCGTTACTGGGTTTTGCATTTTACCCCTGGTCGCCACAATTTCCATTATCTTTGCGGCAATTTTGGCCTCATCACCCCCGGCCTCGTCCTTTAGCTGTGTAAACGACGCCGAATCAATGTTAAGCGAAATAACATCAATTAAAATTTCATTTTCTTTAATCTCCATAGTGCTGTCGATTTTTTGCGCTGCCTGTGGCAGCACACCTAGTGGCTCTAGCACTCTGTGTGTGCCGTATTTGCAAGGTTTTTTGTTCATTATATCCCCTCCATAATCTCATCATGTCATACTGAGTGTAGCGAAAGATCCTTCACTTCGTTCAGGATGACATAGCTTAAAATTCCGAATATTCGCTCAAAAGGCTATCTCATCTAGGGTATCATCATAGCATTTCTCATACGGCACAGCGACCAATTTAGCGTTGATCCCTGCACAGCCTTCGCCAGCGGCCACAAATTATCCAAAAGCCTAATTTCCACGCCTCTTTCAAATTGCGCCGCAAACAAATCATCAATTCTCACCATCGAAATAGGTGTTTCGGTCTGCTCGCTAATATAGTAGCCTGCCACATCGTCTTGCAGGTAGAAATTGGCCGTATCAAATTCATACAAATACAGGCTCGTCCGCGCCACCCTCTGATACCAGCCATGTTCTATGGCCACGCAATGCCGCGAGACCCCAGAAAAGAACTTTTCAATATCCTCCGGCGATGTTGCATCTGCCGCATGATATGCCACCCGGGGACAATCCCTTGGCAGCAAATAATTTGGCAGGCAACGCTCGTTTACAGCCCAAACCAGACCCTTGGATTTGTCTAAATCGTCACGGCTAGGGATGCGCGGTACAAATTGGGCTATATCGGATTCTTCGCTGACGTGAAACAGCCGCATAGCGGGCGACATGGAGTCGCCCCTACGAGAGGCCCAGGATAGCCCTGGCCTCTGCTGGCGTGGCAATCTCGCGCCCCAGCTCCTTGGCTATGCGCACAACCTTGGCCACCAACTCGCCATTGGACTGGGCCAGTACACCCTTGGACAGATAGATATTGTCCTCAAAACCCACGCGCACGTGGCCGCCGCTTACAATAGCCAGCGCGGCCATAGGAAATTCGTGCCGCCCAATGCCCGTAGCTGTGTAGGTGCTGTCCGCAGGGATCGAGTCTATCATATAGGACAAATCCCGCATGCTGGCCGCAATGCCGCCTGTTACGCCCATTACGAAGTTAAAATGCATAGGGGTTTTGATGAAGCCCTGCTTCGCCAGGCGAATTGCCGTATCTATCATTCCCTTGTCAAAGACCTCTATCTCGGGCTTTGTGCCAATCTCTATCATCTTTTTGCCAAATTCTTTTATAGTGTTTTCGGTGTTAACAAAAATATCATCGCCGCCAAAATTTACTGTGCCGCAGTCCAGCGTGGCCATCTCGGGAGACAGCTGCAGCGGCTGCATGCGCTCGGCATTGCTCATACCCACAGCCCCACCTGTGGATGGCTGAATAATCACATCCGGGCACAGCCGCTTTATCTCGGCAATGCACTCTGCATAGCGGGCGGCATCCTGGGTTGGCGTGCCGTCGTCCTGCCGCACATGCAGATGTATTATGGCGGCACCGGCCTGGTAGGCCGATAGTGCCTCGCGACCTATTTCTTCTACTGTATAGGGCACGGCGGGGTTGTGCTGTTTTGTGACCTCTGCGCCGCTTATGGCGGCGGTTATAATTAGTTTGTCCATTTTAATCACCTTTCTCGCTAGACCGTAGCGGTATCATATACCGGTCTTTGGGGTTCTTTTCCGGATTCTTCGCAGAAAGAAAGATAACTTTCTACCGCTTCAATAAAGTCTTTTTGGAGCTCTTCCAGGGTTTCGCCATGGTACATAAACAGGCCTCTTATACCCAATATTTGCCCGCACAACAAATTATACGGGGCAGAATACTCAACAGAACCGAAATAGTCTTTAAACTTCAAGCACTTATCAGGATCAATCATACTAAGCCCTCGCTTTCCAGCTCTTGCCTTGTCATCCTGAGCAAAGCGAAGGATCTTATGTCAATATTAGAAAGATCCTTCACTTCGTTTAGGATGACAACTGGGAGCGACTATTTTTATTCAAAACCGTTGCTTCCCCTTAGGCACAACACAAGTCCCGCTGGCACGGCAAACCAGCACCGGCTCTGCCAGCAGCTCTGCCGCCGTCACCCCCGCCTCGGGCACAGGTGCTATAACCTTGTGGGCGGTAAAGGTCATTTTGCGTGAGCTATTGCCCACATGCACAATTTCGCCGGTGGCTTCTATATAGTCCCCGGCATACACCGGCGCGGTAAATTCCACGCTATCGTAGGCCACAAAAAGGCCTTCGTCGCCATCGTGGCGAATTAGCAGCTCTGTGGCCACATCGCCAAAAAGTGCCAGCATGCGTGCGCCGTCTACCAGATTTCCGGCATAGTGGGCGTCGGCCTGGCTCATGCGTAGTCTTATTATTGGTTTGGTCATATTTGTCCCTCCTATGAAACGGAATGGATAAATCCATTCCCTACGGTGTACTATCGTCATTCCGGGCTTGACCCGGAATCCCCTACACTATCAACGTAGCCTCGGTAGCTTCCTGCACCTGCTGGGCCGTATACCCCGGCGCAACCTCGCGCAGCACCAGGCCTTGCGGCGTCACCTCTATCACGCCCATTTCGGTAATTATCAAATCTACGGCGTTTTCGGCTGTTAGGGGCAGGTTGCACTCTTTTAGAATTTTCATTGCACCCTTGGCGGTGTGTTCCATGGCTACTATCACGCGCTTTGCGCCGCTTAGCAAATCCATTGCACCCCCCATGCCGGGCACCAGCTTGCCGGGTATCATATAGTTCGCTATATTGCCTTTTTCGTCCACTTGCAGCGCACCCAGCACGGTTAGGTCCACATGCCCGCCACGAATAATGCCAAAGGAGGTTGCGCTGTCAAAAAAGCAACCGCCGGGCAGTATAGTAACGGGTTGGCCGCCTGCATTGGTTATGTTCATGTCTATATTGCCCTCATCCGGTGCTGGGCCCAGCCCCACAAAGCCATTTTCGGACTGAAAATGCACATGCATGCCATCCGGCACAAAATTGGCCACGCGGGTTGGCAGGCCAATGCCCAGGTTTACTACAGAATTGTTCGTAAGTTCCTTAGCCACACGGGCGGCTATAAAGTCTTGCATGGTGTCTTTATCCATCATTTCACCTCGTTTCGCTATTTTCAGGATTATAATTTAAAAGTATTCCAAATTCCATACGCACTTCCTTGCGGTGCATGTCATCATTTTGGTATGCGCAGGCATCGAAACCAATTAGCGAAAAGCCATAATTGAGATAAAAATCAATTGCGCCCTCATTGCGCGATTGGGTTTCTAGCACCACAGCACGACGTTTTTCATCCCTTGCTCTTTGTACTGCTCTGTCCATTAAGGCTTTGGCTATGCCTTGGCGACGATGGTTGCTATCGACCCATAGCTCGGTAATGCGCAGCCTGTTGTTCCAACCTTCTGCCTCTGTTTCAATGGCGGCTATCAGTTTACCGTCTTCCATAATGCCCCAAGCTTTCAAATCTTCCCACCAAGGCTGAAACAACTTGTCGTGACCATTGTTCTCAAGCGGCGTATGAAAAGGCTTTTTCACAAAAGAAACCCGGAAGCCCTCATTTGCTTGTACAATTTCCACATCATAATAGTTGTGATAGGTAGCACGATACTCCAAACGATAATCTTGCCATTTTTCTTTTTCAAGTGGCACTATTCTGTCAGTCATATGCTTCACTCGTTCCTATCCACAATATAATCCACAAAAATCCCCGGTGTCATCACATGGTGGGGGTCTATTTCGCCGATTTCTACCAGCTCTCCGGCTTCTACAATCACACAGTCCGCGGCTGTGGCCATTATATTGTTAAAATTGTTGGTAGAGCCTTTGTAGACTATGTTTCCGGCTTTGTCCACCAGGCTGCCGCCCAGCACGGCAAAATCCGCGCGCAGGGGTTTTTCCAGCAGGTAGGTAATGCCGTCTACATCAATTTTTTGTTTGCCTACTTCCACCAGCGTGCCCAGTCCGGTGCGGGTTAGCACGCCACCCAGGCCATAGCCGCCGGCACGTATCTGCTCTGCCAGCGTACCCTGGGGTACAAGCTCTACTACCAGCTCGCCCGCTGTCATTTGGCGTCCCGTTTCTTTGTTAAGCCCTATGTGGCTTGTTATCAGCCTTTTGCATTGTTTGTTAACAATTAGCTTGCCCACGCCGCGGTCTATATAGCCGCTGTCGTTGCAGATAATGGTTAGGTCCTGCACATTGCGCGCCACCAGCGCATCCACCACGGCCTCTGCTGTGCCATTGGCCATAAAGCCGCCAAACATAACGCTCGCGCCATTTGGGATTTTGGCGGCGGCTTCTTTGATTGAGATTTGTTTGCTCATGATTATCACCTCTACATTGCCATTTGCAAGGCCCTCGCCTGCACTAAAGTGGTAAATTCATTTTCTTCTGTAACTATTTCCATAATATCGGAAGCATGTGGTATTTCTTCGTTTTTGTCTATCAAATATTCAATCCATTGTGTCAAGGCAGATTCGGCCATCAACACGGCATCACCCAATGTCTTGCCTTCGCTAATACAGCCGGGTAAATCGGGATATGTTATGGTGAAGCTGCCGTCATCATTCCTGTGGAAGATTGCAGAATAAATGTATTCCATGCACACTCCTCATACGCCTGTAGGGAATGGATTTATCCATTCCGCGCACTTGATTTATATAGGTGTTGCGCACATATCAATTGAATTTTGGAATGAATAAATCCATTCCCTACAATCATCGTGCCACAACCATCGCCACACCCTGCCCGCCGCCAACACACAGCGTCGCCAGTCCGTTTGCCGCATCAGCCCGCCGCATTTGGTACAGCAATGTAACCAAAACCCGCGCGCCGCTTGCGCCTATGGGGTGGCCCAGGGCTATTGCCCCGCCATTCACATTAACCTTGGCGGCATCCAGCCCCAGCTCTGCCATCACAGCCAAAGACTGCGCCGCAAAGGCCTCGTTGGATTCTATTAAATTGATGTCTGCAAGGCCTAACCCGGCCATATCTAGAGCCTTTTGCGTGGCAGGTGCAGGGCCAATGCCCATTATTGCAGGGTCTACACCTACGGCGGCATAGGATTTTATCGTCGCCAGCGGTTTAATGCCCAGCTCTTCAGCTTTTTTGCGGCTCATTACCACCACAGCCGCCGCGCCGTCGTTAATGCCGCTGGCATTGCCCGCCGTTACCGTGCCGTCCTTCTTAAAGGCCGGGCGCAGTTTGCCCAGGCTCTCCGCTGTTGTGCCCGCGCGGGGGTATTCGTCTGTATCCGCAACAATAGGGTCGCCCTTGCGCTGTGGAATAGTCACCGGAGCAATCTCGTCCGCAAATAGCCCGGCAGCTATGGCTGCCTGCGCCTTTTGCTGGCTATTTGCAGCAAATTCGTCCTGAGCCTCGCGGGTTATGCCGTATTTTTCTGCCAAATTCTCGGCAGTAATACCCATATGATAGTTGTTGAAAGCGCATGTTAACCCATCAAATACCAGGGTATCCAGCAGCTCTGTATTGCCCAGCTTATGCCCCTCGCGCAGATTTGGCAGCACAAAGGGGGCTTGGCTCATATTTTCCGTGCCGCCTGCCAGCACAATTTCTGCCTGGCCACTAGCCACGGCCTGGGCCGCCAACATTACAGCCTTTAACCCACTGCCGCAAACATGGTTAACCACAAATGACGGCACACTCTCCGGTACACCTGCCGCCAAGGCCACCTGCCGGGCCACATTTTGTCCCAACCCGGCTTGCAGCACATTGCCAAAAATCACCTCATCTACCTGCGCTGGCGATACGCCAGCCCTCTCCAGCGCGGCTTTGGCCGCCACCGTCCCCAGCTGTGCCGCAGATACGGCTTTCAAGCTGCCGCTAAAAGAACCAATGGGCGTGCGCGCCGCCGACACAATTACTATATCTGTCATAATTTATCACCTCACTATTAGTATAACTTGCCGACAAAATTTTGTCCAGCAGATATTTTTTGCGACTTTACAACAAAACCCACATATGTTATCCTTTCCATATGAAGACATTAATAGAAATTCTGCAACCATACAATACCATAGCCATAGCCGGCATGGCCAAAAACGCGGGTAAAACCACCACATTAAACCACATGATAGACGGTTTTGCCGCCCTGGGGGCAGTACTGGGATTAACCAGCATAGGGCTGGACGGCGAAGAAACAGACCAAGTGACCAGCACACCCAAACCGCGCATATACGTACCCGCAGGCACGATAATCGCCACGGCAGAGCAGCTGCTTGCGCGGCGCGGCCAAGGCATAAACGATATTGCCCGGCAGATTTTGGCTGTAACAGACTGCGCCACGCCTTTGGGGCGTGTAGTTATTGCGCGCGCGCTTTCGCCGGGGCATGTAATGCTGGCTGGCCCTTCCATGGTATCCCAAATCCCGCCTATAGTGCGGATTTTGCAAGACGCAGGCGCGACAAAGACCATAATAGACGGCGCGGTAGGGCGCAAAAGCCTGGCTGTGCCCGAGGTTGCCCAAGCCGTGGTATTAGCCACCGGCGCAGGCCTATCCCGCAGCATGGAGACCGTGATAGCCCAAACAGCCCACATATCCGCTATTTTCAACCTACCAAAAACCTTGCTCGTAGGGGCGAGCTGTGCTCGCCCGCTCCACATCCCCGGCGCGATAACAGATGCAAAAATTGATGGATTCTATGACCACCACATAATAGCCGATGACCCCACCAAAATCCTAATAACCCCAAAAGCCCTAGCAAAACTAAAACTAAGCGGCGGGCAGATATCCGTAAAAAATCCCATAAACCTAGCCGCCATCACAATCAACCCAACCTCTCCCTATGGCACAAATTTCGACCCCGACGACTTTCTGGCCAAAATGCAGCAAGCCACAAACACCCCAACATTCAACATCTTCAACATCGTAGGGGCGAGCTGCACTCGCCCGATCCCCAAGGAGGACAAATGCTAAACCTAACCCCCGCCCAACAACAATCCATAGGCCTAACACACATACTGCGCCAGCTTTCCCCCGCATCCCCCTATGGCACAGAAGCCCTGCGCAAAATCGCCCCCTACACAGACCCCGCCGCCCTAAACCGCCACTACGACAATATACAAAAGCTAATGACCCATGACCTAATCTCCTTGCGCGACACTCTGGCCCATTTTAAAAACATACGGGGCATATTGGCAAAACTGGCGGGCGGCACGCTAAGCGAGGTAGAGCTTTTCGAGACCAAGGGCTTTTTGCTGACCCTAGAACGCTTTTTGCCGGTATTTAACGAAATCAACGCGAGATTGCAATTATCCGACATAGCCTTTGCACCAATGACCCCCGCGCTGGATATTTTAGACCCGCAAAAGGCACGTATTGCTCCGTTTTCTTTGGATGATGGGTTTTCGGATGTGTTGGAGGCATTAAGGCGCGGGCGAGCACAGCTCGCCCCTACAAACATAACGCAAGAAGAAATCGCCGAGGAACTACGCATAATGTCAAACCTTGCCATACAGCTTCGCCCGCACATCCCCCGATTTGCTGCAAACATAGACAACCTAGCCCGCCTAGACCTAACAATGGCCATAGCCGCCCTAGCAGCGCAATACAGCTGCACGCGCCCAATAATCACCCAGTCTACAATAACCCTTGAAAATATGACCAACCCCATGATATCCGCCGCCCTGGCCGAAACCGGCCGCGCAATGACCCCCATATCCCTATCGCTAGGCACAGGCACGACCATTATAACCGGCGCAAATATGGGCGGCAAAAGCGTAACCATAAAAACAGCATCTTTAAATGTGGCTCTATGTGCCCTGGGTCTCTTCGCCTTTGCCGACCATGCCGAAACCCCGCTGTTTGACGGTATCTTTCTGGTTTCCCAGGATTTGCAAGATGCGGCCGCAGGTCTATCCAGCTTTGGCGGCGAGGTGATGAGCCTAAACGACCTGGCGACCCGCCTGCCCCAGGACTTTCTCTTTGTAGCCCTAGACGAGCCTGCCCGCACCACAAACCCTGCCGAAGGTGCGGCCATAGTGCGCGCCATAGCCGCCTGGCTGGCCGATTCTCGCGCTATAACCATATTGGCCACCCACTATGACAACATAACAGCCCCAAATGCCAAGCACTATCGCGTGGCCGGGCTGACAAATCTGCCACCAAGCCTGACGCAGGCCAGCATAGCAGACCATATGGACTATCGGTTGGTAGAATCCACCGCGAACGACCCTATACCAAGAGACGCGCTAAAGATATGCAAGCTGCTGGGGCTGGATGAAGGGTTGATGGAGAGGATTGAACGGCAATATTCAGAAAACCGTGAAACCCTTTAACCACGAAAAGCACGAAAAAACACGAAAGGCAAAAAATCTTTTTTCGTGTTCTTTCGTGCTTTTCGTGGTTAAAGGGTTTTAGGTTTTGATAATTCAACCAACGGAATGGATAAATCCATTCCCTACGCTTGTACGTTTGTAGGGAACGCATTTATGCGTTCCGTGGATTGACGATACCCATAAATCGTCACCCCGGGCTCGACCCGGGGTCTCCTGCGGGATGATGTTAAAGATCATTAACCACGGAAAACACAGAATTGCACGGAAAAAACCAAAGACAAAAATCTTTTCTTCCGTGCAATTCTGTGTTTTCCGTGGTTAATGGTTTTAGGTTTTAATGATCCTTGGGATTGTGGGTCAAGTTTTGGCACAAAAACCGTGCCAAAACCAATGGCCCGGAATGACGGTTGCAGGAACTGTCCTCTCCGTAGGGGCGAGCTGCGCTCGCCTATTTATGTCAACCGGATGTTAATTAAATTACGCAACCGCACTGCTGTTTTTGCCCACAATCTCTGCAAACAGCCCCAATATCTCATCATGCTCCCATACAAGCCCGCCTGTTTTTATCACAAATGAAGTATAGGGCATATCGGGGTCATATTCGCTTAATACCACATTTATGCTATCGCCCATGTCCTCAACTTTGCCTATCGCGTTAATTTTCACTTGCAAATGAGTCCAATGGCCCTGCACTATTTTTCTTTTTGGATAGTCGTATCGGGTTAAAACCCCATGCACAAAGTCAAACCTAAGCTTCCTAAAGCCGCATAGCAGCTTGGGAATTTCGCAAAATATCAACCAAAGCACAATTGCAGCTGCTATAGCAATAATTATCATGCTAAGGGCAAAGTCCATGTCATAGCTTATTGTGCCTGCATCTGCCAGGTTTTCCAGCCCTATAATGCCAAATACCAAAACCAACGGCGCGGCTGCGGCTGCAATCAGCATTCTTATAATAGCAGGGCCTTTCGCGAGCTTAATATCTATAATGCCTACTAGCCTGCCGCTTCCGGAGCTAGGCGGATTTTCGCGCGTGGCGGTTCTTATCGCCTTTTGCTGTTTTACGCGTTCTGCTATATTCTTAATCCAATAAATAGTTGCTATTAATCCAAGAAACGTCATGAAGCCATAGCCTATGGTCTGCCACAAATGACCCATAATTCCCTCCTTGTCTCTATCCCCGCAGCTGCGCCCCATAGGCGTCTTGCATAGCCGCCACGACCTTGTTCATGGTCTTTGCAACCTCCTCGTCCGTAAGGGTTCTATCATCTGCGCGGAAAACCAGGCTATAGGCCATGGATTTTGTGCCCGCAGCCACTTTGTCCCCTGTGTATACATCAAAGAGGTTTACCGAGCGCAGGTGTTTGCCGCCATTTTTGCGGATGATGGCTATTAGGTCGCCATTAATTATACGGTCTTCCACCACCACAGCTATGTCGCGGGATATCTCCGGAAAACGCGCCAGGGCTGTGTAGGGGCGGGTTATATTGGCAGCTGCAAAGAGAGCGTCTACGTAGAAGTACGCCAAATACGCTTCGCGGTCTATTTCGTAGGCCTCGGCCACAGCGGGATGCACCTGACCAAAGGTGGCCAGCAGCGTATCATCCACAAACAGCTTGCCGCAGCGGCCGGGGTGGAAGAAGGGCAGGTCTTTTTCGGCCGCATAGGTCTGGGCGGTTTCGGCTATGCCAAATTGCTCTGCAATGGTCTCTACCACGCCTTTTATGTGGAAAAAGCCCTTGTCGCCGTAGTAGCCTATCATTAGAATTTTCTTCTCGTACGGCAACTCGCCGGGCTCGCCTGTTGGATGGTATATTTTTGCAATCTCAAAAAGGCTGGCTTCTTCATTGCGCCGCGCAAAATTGGTGGCTAGGGATATTAGCATAGAATTTAGCATGGTGGTGCGCATTATGCTGGTATCCTCCCCCAGCGGGTTTGTAATACGCACGGCATGACGCAGGGGCGAATCCGGTGCAAGGCCCAGCTTGTCGAAGACTTTTGGAGACTCGAAAGCAAATGAAAGTGCCTGACAAAAACCCTGGGCAACCATGGTATCAGCCAACCTATCCTCCATCTGCTGAGCGGGACTTTTTTTGCCCACATTGGATGAAGAGGCTATTACGGTAGGGATTTGGTCGTAGCCATGCAGCCTAGCCACTTCTTCTGCCAAATCCTGCCAAATCTGTATATCTGCGCGGTGGGTGGGTATGGTTGCAACGCCGTTTTCCACGGTTATCCCTACCCGCGCAAGATAATCGTCCATTTGGGCGCAGGTTAAATCAAGCCCAATTAGGGCGTTTATTTTTTCGGTGGCAAAAGTTACTTTGCCTTCTGTACGCGGTGTGGGGTAGTTATCCACCATGCCAGGCACAGCATCGCCAGCGGCCAGCATCTCTACCAGCTCTATGGCGCGGGCAGTACAGGTTAAAGCCAGATTGGGATCTAGGCCTTTTTCGTATTTTCCGGAAGAATCCGTGCGCACACCCAGCCGCTTTGCGGTTTGGCGAATGTTTGGGCCGTTAAAATTGGCGGATTCAAAGAGAATGGTTGTTGTGTCGTCGTTAATCTTAGAAAATTCGCCCCCCATAATGCCTGCTATGCCCACGGCTTTTTTTGTGTCGGCAATTACTAGCATATCGGCATCCAGCACGCGCTCTTCACCGTCTAGGGTTGTAATTTTTTCGCCATCCTCCGCATTGCGCACGATTATGTGGCCTTCTATCGCGCTGATATCAAAGGCATGCATGGGTTGGCCGTATTCTAGCATTACGTAATTTGTGATGTCCACTATATTGTTTACAGGACGCAGACCGGCGGCCACAAGGCGCGTGCGCATCCATTGTGGGGATGGCTGGATTTTTACATTTTTTACCACGCGGGCGATATAGCGTGGGCATAGGGTCGGGTTTTGGATTTCTACGTTGATAATGTCGCCATTGGACGGGCGAGCGCAGCTCGCCCCTACGAGGGGTTGTAGTTCAGTATTTAGAGTGGCGGCTACCTCGCGGGCTATGCCTATTATGGAGTAGCAGTCAGGGCGGTTGGATGTTAGTTCAAATTCCAACACTATGTCCAAAAGGCCTAAGATAGGCATGGCATCCGCGCCCAAGGGTTGGGGCTCTGCAAAGACATATATGCCGTCTTCCGGGGCTTCTGGAAATTCTGTGCGGCTGGAGCCCAGCTCTTCTACAGAGCATAGCATGCCATTGGATACCTCGCCGCGTATTTTGCCTTTTTTGATTTTTAGGTCGTCGGCCAAAACTGCACCGGCCAGGGCTACGGGCACATAGTCTCCTTGTGTAAGGTTGGTAGCACCCGTCACTATTTGCACGGGTTCTTCGCCGCCTATGTCCACCTGGGTTATAACCAGCTTGTCCGCATTGGGATGCTGCGTAATGCTAAGGATTTTGCCGATGACAACGCCGGATATTTCTGCGCCGCGATGTTCTATGGCTTCTACCTTTGTGCCTGTGGCCGTCATTTTGTCGGCTAGGGTTTGGGTGTCGCAGGGTATGTTAACATAGTCTTTTAGCCAGGAAATTGGGATTTTCATAATTGCCTCCTTAGAATTGCTTCAAAAACTGCATATCATTTTCGAACAGTAACTTTAGATGCGGGATATTGTAGCGTTGCATGGCAATGCGGTCTATACCCATGCCAAAGGCAAAGCCGCTGTACACCTCGGGATCTATGCCGCAGCGTTCCAGCACCTTGGGATGCACCATGCCGCAGCCCCCCATTTCTATCCAGCCCTCGCCCTTGCAAATGCGGCAGCCTTTGCCGCCACAGCCAAAGCAGGAGAAATCCACCTCCGCACTGGGTTCTGTGAAGGGGAAGTGATGAGGCCTAAAGCGAGTTTTAATATCATCGCCAAAAAGTGCCTTGGCAAATGTTGTAAGCGCACCCTTTAGATGCCCCATGTGTATGCCTTTGTCCACCACCAGCCCCTCTAGCTGATGAAACACAGGGGAATGGGTCGCGTCCAGCTCATCCGACCGAAAGGTCTTGCCGGGGGCTACAATAGCTATCGGGGGCTTGTTGTTTTCCATATAGCGAATCTGCACGGGGCTGGTATGGGTGCGCAGGGTAAGGCCGCCCTCTACATAGAAGGTGTCCTGCTCGTCCCGGGCGGGGTGGCCTTTGTAGATGTTTAGGGCCTCGAAATTATGATAGTCTGTTTCTACCTCCGGCCCTTCTGCAATCTCGTAGCCCATGCCCATAAAGATTTTGCAAAGCTCGTCTGTTATCATAGCCACGGGGTGTTTGTGGCCTATGGTATGCCTAATGCCGGGCAGGGTAACGTCCAGCCCTTCCTGGGCCATTTTTTCGTTCATTGCTGCCTTGGATAGCGCGGTCTTTTTTTGCGACAGTTTTTCTTCCAGCGCGGCCCTTACATCATTGGCCATTTGGCCTATTACTGGCCTTTCCTCGGCACTTAGCCCACCCATGCCGCGCAGTATGGCTGTCATTTCGCCTTTTTTGCCAAAGGCGGCTACGCGTATGTCGTCCAATGCAGCTAAATCCGTGGTGGCTTGAATTTGGGCTGTGAATTTTGATTGTATGGCTATTAGGTCTTCTTTCATTGATGCACGTCCTTTCGAGGCGGGCGGCATAGAGCCGCCCCTACAGTGTATTTCGATTCCTATTATTTTACCAGCTCTGGCAGGACTTGTCAATCATTGCAATTTCAAAAAGAATGGTATATAATTGAGATATGGCAGAAATAATGACTTTTGATATAACAACAATAATATGGCTGTCCGCCCTGATATTTCTGGGCGGTTTTATAGATTCCATTGCGGGCGGCGGCGGGCTAATAACTGTGCCTGCCTACGTTCTTACGGGCATGCCCATACATATGGCTCTTGGCAGCAATAAATTCACATCTTTCTTTGGCACGGCATTTTCGGCCATTAATTTTTTGCGCAACAAAAAGGTGTTTTTAAAGGCCGTGCCTATATCCGTGGTGCTTGCCATGGTGGGCTCTGCCCTTGGGGCATGGGTTGTGCTGCTGGTAGACCCCGGCATGCTGCGCATTATCCTTATCGTAATTGTTCCCATTGTAGCCATTTTTGTGCTGGCCAAAAAGGATTTTGGCAAAGAAAGCAGGATGGACACGTTAAAAACCCGCACAATCCTGATAGGTGCAGGCATTGCGGCCTTTACCATCGGCTTTTACGATGGCTTCTTTGGGCCTGGCACAGGTACTTTCTTAATCCTGATTTTTACTGTGTTCCTGCGTTTTGATTTGGTAACAGCCAATGGCAATGCGAAAATTATCAATCTATCCTCCAATGCAGGGTCGTTAATCACCTTCATAGCCAATGGCCAGGTGGCGTGGCAGCTGGTGATAATAGCCGCCATATTTGGCATGGCAGGGAATTTAATAGGCAGCACGCTGGCCATAAAAATAGGTGCAAAGGTTATAAAACCGCTGCTTGTGGTGGTGTTGGCTGTTCTTTTGGGTACAATAATCCTTACTTAAACTTGATTAAACTATACAGACGTGTTAAAATAATATCAACAAAATCATTACGAGGTGTTTTATTGTGTTACACATTTTGCTTCTATCCGCAGCCTTTATATTCCTTACAACCCTATGGGCTTTGGCCGAGGCTTATGCCGCCATGGACAAGACCAAGCTGCGCGAAGATGCCCAGGAGGGCAACCGCCGCGCCCTGCGCATACAGCGCATTATAGGCGAAATAAGCCTTTTCCAATCCGCCTTGCGCATGGCTAATGCGGTTACATGGGCGGCTTTTGGTGCGCTGGCATTTGTGCTGCCACAATCTATGGCTATATCTTTGGGCAAAATAGCCGGAGCGGCTGCCATCGCGCTGTTTTTGGTCAATATCCTAAGAGCCCTGGCCATACACAAAGCCGATACGGTGGCTTATGCCATCCTACTGCCCTTGCGCTTCTTCCTATTCCCCTTTTCCCTGCTTTCCCGCTTAATAATATCGCCCGCAAACGCCATCCTACGACGCTTTGGCGTGGATACAAACAATGCAATGCTGGGTGTTTCGGAGGATGATATACGCTCTATGGTTAATCGTGGCGGCGATGTGGGCAGTATAGATGCCTCCGAACAGGAGATGATTAACAATATTTTCGAATTTAACGACAAATCCGCCGTAGACATTGGCACCCACCGCACGGATATCATAGCCATAGATGTGGCCGCCAGCCGCGAGGAGATTGTAAACACCTTTATAGAGCACGAATTATCGCGCTATCCCGTCTACGAAGAGGATATCGACAACATCATCGGCGTGCTGTATATCAAGGATATTTTGGCCTATATTTTTGAATCCATCTTCGAATCCAAAGACCTGCGCGACGACTTTAATGTGCGCGAGCTAATGCGCGAACCCTATATTGTGCCTTCTTCCAAAAAAATCGACGAGATTTTCGAAGAAATGCGCAAATCCAAAATGCACATGGCTATTGTGATAGACGAATACGGCGGCTGCGAAGGGCTTTTGACCTTCGAAGACCTAATAGAAGAGATTGTGGGCAATATTTACGACGAATACGACGAGGACGAAACCCCCGATGTGGAAGAAATTGGTGATGGAAAATATATGATACAGGGCTTGGCAGAACCGGCCGATGTGGCCGAAGCCCTGGGCATAGCCCTGCCCGAAGAGGACTTCGACACCTTTGGCGGCTTTATAATACACCTGCTGGACCATATACCCGGCGATGATGAGAAACCCAGCGCAAGCTATGGGGGCTATATGTTTAGGGTATACGAGGTGCGGGAAAAGCGGATACAGTCGGTTTATGCGGAGAAAGAGGTTTAAAGAGGTTTAAAGAAGTTAAATACCTTTAATCACGGAAAACAATGGTAGAGTAATTTTGTTTTCTGCATTGCCTTGTCCGTTTTGGGCTTGGCGGTAGTATTTATATTTTATACAGGAGGAAATGATATGATTGTAGAAAAAATGATGGAAGAGTGGAAAGTTGGGCTTCGGTCAGAATTTGACTTGCAGCCAGCCATAGATGAAATGGGCACACGGAAGCTACTGGACGTGCTTTTAAATAATGTCGGCAATACTAATTCGTTACTTAGAGAGAATGTGTTAGGGGCATTTTGTTCACTAGCACGGGATAAGCCTGTTTTAAGCCATGAGGAATATATACATGCACTTGATACATGCCTTTCAGATACTCATTTGTTTAATGGAATTGGCGGTGCAGAAAATGATACAGCATTTTGGCGTGGTTTCGCTTCTAATTATGTCATGTGGATTATTTACGCCGATGCAAAACAAGGTTTTTTGTCCCATGATGAATATATGAGAACTTTGGACAAATCTATAGAGTATATGACACGAGAAACAGATAGGCGTGGGTTTGTTTATGGCAAAGGCACAATTCACGCAATACCTCATGGAACAGGCATGTTTCAAGCCTGTATCGAACATCCTAAGTTTCCTCACGAATATGTAAACTCTATTTTGGATGCCATAAAATGCAATGTAGTAGATAAAGGTCGTTTTGCACCTGATTGGGCAGATAGCGGGTTAGCTCAGATAATCCCTGTATTGTTGGGCAAAGATGTTAGTGAGGACACCATAAAAGAATGGATAGAATCTCTGCTACCTGATGTAGATGCCGCAATATATACCGATGAGCATTACCCATATGTTCTGCTGGGTAGTAATATTGAGCATTTTTTGATGTTTGTGTATTTTGAGTTGAAGAAAAAAGAAATGAATGATGGGCTTAGAGAGTGGATTTTTGAATATTTACCCAAGTTGCGTGAAAGGGTGTATAGTTAGTTCTGTTAAGTTGCATTTTATTCAACAGGTGCGGATAATAAGCAAACCGCCGTGTAACCCCTTGCAACACTACTGATTGTATAATCAAGATTTTGAACAGTAATTAACGAGAAAGCCCATACGACAAGGCATTACAAGCATTATCGCATGGGCTTTTCCAAGGTTAAAAAAGAAGTTTATGTCATCATGCTTTTATTCGCGTGGTATAGCTTTGCGAAGGTTTCAAACCGCTGCTGATACACAGGATTATCATCCGGCTCTATTGTTTTTGCTGTCTTTAGAAACTGCGCTTTGGCGGTGTTAAAGTCCGAAAAAACCTTTGCGCCCACACCCGCTATTAGGGCCGCGCCAAAGGCCGGGCCTTCTTCTATATTAAGCACAGTAATGGTGCGGCCCAGCGCGCTGGCTATAATGCGCCCCCAGATATCACTTTTCGCGCCGCCGCCGGTTATGTAGATGTCGGTTATGGGCGTAAAGTCTGCTACCAGGTCGTACATGGCGCGTACATTGTAGGCCACGCCTTCCATTACGGCGCGCACCATGTTTGCACGGCTGGTGGTGTTGGATAGGCCAAAAAACATGCCCTTTGCCGCCGGGTTTGGGTATGGGCAGCGTTCGCCAAAGAGATATGGCAGAAAAACCACACCGCCTGCACCGGGGGTGGACTGCTCTGCAAGGGCGTTAAACTCGTCAAAATCAGTAACCTGCACGATATCGCGCAGCCAGTTTAGGCTTTCGCCCGCGCAAAGCATACAGCCCATGGCATAGAATTTGCCGGGGTAGGAATAGTTAAAAAGATGCACATCGCCGGTGACATTGGCGGGTACAGCATCCAGCATGGTAACAACCGTGCCCGATGTGCCTATGCTGATAATGGTTTGGCCCACCTGGGTTGCGCCATTGCCTATGGCCGCGCAGCTATTGTCCGCGCCGCCTGCTATTACCAGGGTTTCGGGGGATAGACCAAGGGCGGCGGCCATATCCGGCTGCACTTTGCCCACGGTGTCCACACTTTCCAGCACCTCTGGCAGTAGGTCTGCCGAAAGACCGACTTTATCAAGCAGATCCTCACTCCATTTACGGTTTGGCACATCCAAAAGCATTGTGCCTGCGGCATCGGAAGCATCGGTGGCTATGCGGCCTGTTAAACGATAGTTGATATAGTCCTTTGGCATTATAACCTTGCGGACTTTTGTGAAATTTTCGGGTTCCTTGTCGCGCAGCCATAGGATTTTGGGCAGGGTGAAACCCTCTAGCGCGCGGTTGTATACCATTTTTAGCAGCTGCGGCTCGCCGCCGGCTGCTTTTACAATTTGAGCTACCTGGGGGGTTGTGCGGGTGTCGTTCCACAAAATGGCAGGGCGCACTACATTGGCGGTTTCATCCAAAAACACCGAGGAGTGCATTTGGCCCGAAGCCGCAATGGCCGCCACATGGCCGGGATGCGCCGCTGTAATGTCGCGTATGGCTTTGCAGGTGGCGTCCCACCAGATGGCGGGGTCTTGCTCTACCATGCCATTACCTAGGTAGTCTGGATTGTAGCCCACGCTGGTTTGGCCTAGGATTTTGCCATCTGCCAGCATCATTGCCTTTACGCTGTTTGTGCCTATGTCTAGGCCTATTATTTGGGTCATGGGTGTCCTCCTTTGCAAAATAACGGGCGAGCATAGCTCGCCCCTACGGGTGTTATTCGTTTTCTTGGTTGTATTCTTCCAGGTCTTTGAGGCTTTGGTTTACGGCATCAATGTCCTCTTTGCTGCATAAGGCCTCAATTGTTTTTTCCATTTCAAAAACAGATTCAGCCTTTTTTGCCGCAAGCAACAAAGAGCGTAGGATAATGCTGATCTCGGATGCCATTTTGTACCTCCTTAATGCGGGCGGCGTAGAGCCGCCCCTACGCTAAAACATTATCCCCACAAACCCCACATTCGCCCTCGTGCGCTCTATTTGATTTTGAATGGAGAAGGTCTGCATTTGCTGCAAAATGCGTGATTGGCTTAGGCGCATCATTTCTAGTGCTATATCTGCATCGGCTATACGGCTTTCGGCAGCCAGCAGGTTTAGGGCGGTTATGTTGTTTTGGTCTACTATGTGCTCTATGCGGTTTTGCATGGCGCCAATGCTGCCGCGGCTGGCCACCACGCTGTTTAGCGCGCTGTCTATTGCACCTATATTGATATTGCCCGGGCCGCCCATTACGCTAAAGTTCTCTATGCCTAAAGCCGCCGGGCTTGTGCCCTGTATAGACATACCAATGCTTTGGCCAGAATTTGCGCCAACCTGCACGCGCATGTTGTTAAAGCTGCCATCCAGCAGATTTATGCGGTTAAACTCGGTGTCGCTGGTAACGCGGGCTATGTGGTCCAGATGCTGGTCTATTTCGGCCTGTATGGATGCGCGATTTTCGTTGTTTAAAATGCCGTTGGATGCCTGCAGCGATAGGTCTCGTATACGTATCAGGCTCTCCGAAATAGAGCCCAGGCCGCTATCGGCAGAGCTAAGGGCGCTATCAAAATCCCGCGCATTGCGGGTGGCTTGGTTTAGCCCGCGAATTTGTGCCTCTAGGGCTTGGGATATGCCCAGCCCGGCGGCATCATCTGTCGCAGAATTTATACGCCGCCCGCTGGCTATGCGTTGGCTTGCAGACTGCATATTGTTTTGGATATTGTTGCGGAAACTGTTAAAAATAGCGGTAGAGCGAATTGAGTTTGCTTGCATATAATCAACTCCTTTGTCATAAGGGTATAATCTTCCTATGATAATTGTACCACAAGATAGTTTAAATGTAAAATGAAATTTTTATGAACAAAACAACTTGCAAACTCGTTCGTTTTAGAGTATAATGAGGAAATATAGTTTGCACAAATTGGCAAGGAAGGAGGATGGCGATATGTTTAAAGAAGACCCCACATTATTGGATAGTGCCGCTACTTTAGTGCCTGCCGGTGCTGCCGAAGCTACATTCGAAGACGATTTTGATAATAACATAGCAACCCAGCCGGGATTTGACGACCCCGACGAGCTTTTTGCCGCCCTTCTTACAAAAATGGAAGGCTACCACCCCGCTTCGGATTTTAAACTGGTAGAAGATGCCTATCATCTTGCCAAAGCCGCCCACCAGGGGCAAAAGCGCAAATCCGGCGAGCCATATATTGTGCATCCCGTGGTTGTGGCTTCTATTTTGGCGGATTTAGAAATGGACCGAGAAACCATTGCCGCTGGCATTTTGCATGATATTATAGAAGATACTGATTATACCTATGACGATTTGGTCAACATGTTTTCTGAAGAAGTGGCAAAACTGGTGGATGGCGTTACCAAGCTTAAACAATTTGCAGCCAAAAGGCTGGATGAAAATAACCGCGAAGAAGAACAGGCCGAGAACCTGCGCAAGATGTTTTTGGCCATGGCAAACGATATCCGTGTTATCATCATCAAAATAGCAGACAGGCTGCATAATCTGCGCACTCTGGGCTTTATGCCGCCCCACAAGCAGCAGCGCATAGCCCAAGAATCCTTGGATATTTACGCGCCGCTGGCTGGCAGGCTGGGCATTGCCGCCCTGCGCCGCGATATGGAAGACCTCTCTTTTCGTTATTCTAACAATACAGCTTATTTTGAGCTTAAAGACAGAATAAACATGAAGCGCAGCGAGCGCATGAAATTTGTGGAAGATATAGTGGGCAACATAAAAACAGCCCTGGTAGACATAAATCTGGCCGCACGTGTAGAGGGCCGACCAAAGCACTTTTTCTCTGTATACAAAAAAATGAAAACCCAAGATAAAGACATAGACCAAATCTTTGACCTTTTTGCCGTGCGCATTATTTTGGACACAGAGGACAAAAACCAATGCTATACCGCCCTTGGGGCTGTTAATGGCATTTTTACCCCCGTGCCAAACCGCTATAAGGACTATATTGCAGTACCAAAAACCAATGGCTATCAATCCCTGCATAACACCCTTGTAGGCCCTGGTGGCGAATTTTTCGAGGTGCAAATACGCACAACAGAGATGCACCGCGTAGCAGAATACGGCATTGCCGCCCATTGGAAATATAAAGAAAATGTAGAAGGCAAAGACGGCAGCGAGGTAAAGCTGGCCTGGCTGCGGGAAATTTTAGAGCTGCACTCCGATAACCCCGATAACCAAGAATTTATGGAAGCCCTAAAGGGCGACCTGGACGTATACACAGAGCAGGTGCATTGCTTTACCCCTAATGGCGAGGTTAAAATCCTAACCAAAGGCAGCACCTGTATCGACTTTGCCTATGCCATCCACTCTGCTGTAGGCGATCGCATGGTGGGTTCAAAAGTTAATGGCAAAATAGAGCCAAAAGAATATATCATTCAAAATGGCGACCAAATAGAGATAATGACCAACAAGTCATCCAGAGGTCCTTCTGCGGACTGGCTTAAAATCGCAAAAACCAGCCAGGCCAAAAATAAAATCAAACAATGGCTTAAAAAGGTCGATAAAGAGGAATACGCGGCCAAGGGCAAGGCCATGTGCGAAGCCGCCGCAAAGCGCAGGGGCATAACCCTGACCAAGCTGCTAACGCCCGATGCCGAAAAAATGATTCTTAACAAACACAGCTATCATGATATAGAAACCCTGTTTGCATCCGTTGGGCGCGGCTCTATCAGCGAAAACACCATTGTAAACCGCCTGTGCGCAGAATATTTAATAAAGAATCCTGTAGAATCACCCGATGCGCAGGCTGTTATTGATGACATTAACAAAGCCGCCGCCGCACGCCAAGAGCACGACAGAAAACACACAGGCGATGTGATACTGCGCGGCGAAAGCGACCTGGACGTGAGCTTCCGCCAATGCTGCGGGCCTGTGCCCGGTGACGAGATTGTGGGCTTTGTAACCCGCAATCGGGGTGCGTCCATACATCGTAAAGATTGCATAAATATCATTAACCTAAGCCCGGAAGAATCAATGCGCGTGATAGAAGCCGAATGGAACACCCAGCAAGAAAGCAAAAACAGCTTTAAGGTAGACCTAAATATCATCTGCGACGATATGGGGCTGGTCTCCAAGGTGTCCGAAGTGCTTACCAAAATGAAAATAGAGATAAAAGCCTTATCCTGCCGCCTGGTGAATGATGATGCGGTTTTTACTGCCGCTATAAATGTGGCTGATAGGGATGAGCTGGAGCATGTGGCGAATAAGCTTTCGTCGCTGCGTGGAGTGCATGAGGTGGGCAGAATCACCACATCGTAGGGGCGAGCACAGCTCGCCCGTTTCCCAAGGAGAGCTCAACCCATGAAAACTGTTACAAAAAACCTGGTTATCCTATTTCCGGGCACGGGCTATACAACTGACCGCCCCCTACTTTATTACGCCGATTTCACTTATCGCGCAAAGGGGTATGAGCGCATGCCCATTAGCTATGGCGATTGCATAAGAAAAGATTTAACCCTTGACGAGGTCATTGAAAACATAAAGACTTTTATTTTACCACAGGTCGAAAGTATTGATTTTGCGGAGTATGACGATATAGTGTTCGTTTCTAAAAGCATAGGAACTATCATCGCGGGCTGGCTTGCAGATAGATTGGGTGCGCGCAATATTAGGCATATATACCTAACACCCACGAGCCAAACCCTGCAATACATCACCCACGACAAAAACATAAGCATGGTTGTATCCGGCACAAAAGATAAATTTATAGATGCCGATGTATTGAAAAACCATTGCAAACAAGAAAAAATCAAGCTTGAATTGATAGAAGGCGCATGCCATAGCCTGGAAATCCTCGACGACATAAGCGCAAGCATCAATATCTTAAAAAGAATCGTAGACCTATACACGTAGGGGCGGCTCTATGCCGCCCACTCCTAAGGAGAACCCAACCCATGAAAACAATGACCCTCCCCATACCCGTAGGCTTTGCCCAAACTAACGCCTATATCTGCTACGACCACGACACCAAAAAGGGCATCCTCATAGACCCCGGCGGCGAAGCCGCCAAAATTCGGGGCATAATTGATAAACACGGCATCAATATCGCCGCTATTTTGCTAACCCACGGCCATCTAGACCATATTGGTGCATCGGACGAGCTTCGCGATAGCTTGAAGGTTGCTGTTTACACATCCAAAAAAGAGGCGCATCTGGCCAATGACCAAAACCTTAACGGCACGTCACTTTTTCGCATGAAACCAATTAACGTAACAGTTGACCATTTTCTACAAGATGGTGAAGAGGTGGATTTCGGCTGTGGCAAAATTACCGTAATGCACACACCCGGCCACACCCACGGCCATCTTAGCTTCTATCTGCCCCATGCCGACATTCTTTTTAGCGGCGACTGCCTTTTCCGGGATTCCTATGGCCGCTACGACCTGCCTACGGGCGATTTTCCCACGTTGCGCCAATCCCTAATGATGCTTTTTGACCTACCGGCCCAAACCGTGGTCTATCCCGGCCATGGCCCATCCACTACAATTGAGTACGAGAAAATAAACAACCACATCCACAAATCATAGGGGATTCCGGATCAAGCCCGGAATGACGCCACTTGCCAATGAGGAAACCCAATGGACGCTACCACCCGCCGCAAACAAATTCTAGACACCATATCCCGTGCCGATACCCCAACAACCGCTATCGCTCTGGCTACCCAGCTGGGCGTTAGCCGTCAGGTAATTGTAGGCGATATCGCGTTGCTGCGCGCCGGAGGCCACGAAATCACAGCCACCGCGCGGGGTTATGTTGCCGACCAAAAACCAACCGACGGTCATCAGTACAAGGGCACAGTTGCCAGCCGCCACGCGTCAAAAGACACTAAGGCCGAGCTTTACCAAATTGTGGATTTAGGCGGAATCGTGCTGGATGTTACTGTAGACCACGAAATCTACGGCAATATAACAGGTTCGTTAAATATCAAATCCCGCGAAGATGTGGACAAATTCATAAACCGCCTAAAATCTTCCCAGGACAAATTGCTGCTAGAGCTTTCTAAGCATGGCGAGCACCGGCATACCATAGTTTGTCGGGACAAAGACCATTTCGATAGCATCGTGCAGGCTCTCTCAAGGGATGGATTTATCCATTACGAATTTCCATATTGACAAGAATAATTTTTCATGATATACTTTACATATGTCAAGACACATGTAAAGGGAGGGAACAATCATGCTAGGTATTAACCTACTATTCGCCGGTTTTGCATTGACACTAAACGGCGTAAGCTACCTAACCAAAGTAGATGATAAAGTCAAAGGTGCTGCAAACGCCCTTGTTGGCCTTATCATCGCCATCAATGCCACTTTCCAAGTATCGGCGGCCACCGACCACATAACCCACGGCTTTGCAGCCGCCATGTGGCTCTTCGCGCTAAACTACTTCATTATTGCCGCCCACATTTTCTTCAAGGCCGACAATTGGAAGGTATTTGGGCTATACAGCCTCTTTGCCGCCATTGTGTCCCTTGTTTTTGCCGGCGACACGCTGGTAAGCAGCGGCCCATGGGAAATGATATACTTGTGGGGCATGTGGGGTCTGCTTTGGGTGCAAAGCTTTGTGTCCATTCTATGCGGCAGCAAGGCCGTGGACAAGCTATCCCCCCATGTGCTGATTTTAAACGGCATAGCCAGCACATTTGTGCCGGGCTTCTTGATTTTGTTGGGCATTATATTGTAGGGAGGCAATCATGAAAATATTGATAATAGTAGACATGCAAAAAGACTTCATAACTGGCGCGCTGGGCACGCCCGAAGCCAATGCCATAACCGCCAATGTAGCCGCCCGCATATCCGCAGGCCGCGGCGAACTGGTGCTTTTTACCCAGGACACCCATGGCGATGATTATCTGGACACACCGGAGGGCAAAAAGCTGCCCGTGGTGCATTGCATAGAAAATACCGAGGGTTGGCAGATAGACCCCGACATAATGGCGGCATGGCAAAACCACCCGGACACAATCGTTATGCCACAGCTGCAACAAAACACATTCAAAAAGCCGGTCTTTGGCTCTGTAGAGCTGGTAGACTTTCTAAAATCCAAGCAATCCGAAATCGAAAGCATAGAAATACTGGGCATTTGCACCGATATATGCGTGGTGTCCAATGCCATAATGATAAAAAACACCCTGCCGCATATCCCCATCGCCGTAAACGCCGCCTGCTGCGCGGGCGTAACGCCCCAGACCCATCAGGCCGCGCTGGATGTGATGAAGATGTGCCATATAGACATAATATAGGAGGCCACAATGCAAAATCAAATCCACCTAGCCGGCGGCTGTTTTTGGGGCATAGAAAAATACCTGGGCCTGCTGGATGGCGTGCTGGCTACCGATGTAGGCTATGCCAATGGCCACACGAAAAACCCAACATACGAGGATGTTTGCACCGGCGGCACAGGCTTTGCAGAGGCCGTGCGCGTCACTTATGATGCCGCCATTGTGGACCTGCCCACCCTGCTGACCCAATTCTACAAAATAATAGACCCCACGACAAAAAACCGTCAAGGCCCGGACATCGGCAGCCAATACCGCACGGGTATATACTACACAAGCCCCGCCGAAGCGGATATAATAGCCGGGTCGCTGGCCCAGCTGCAAAAAGAATATGACGCACCAGTGGTTACAGAAAATTTGCCGCTGCAAAACTACTATAAGGCCGAAGAATACCACCAAAAATATCTGGATAAAAACCCGGGCGGGTATTGCCACATCCCGGAGCATAAATATGAAGAAGTGAAAAAATATAAAAACCTTTAACCACGAAAGACACGAAAAGAGCATAGTACGTGCGCTGTGACGGGTGGAAATAACGCCGTTTGGATACCTCCATCGTAAAACATCATTGATATGATAAAATGGCTTTACTGGCTGGATAACCAAAGCAGAGGGGGCACACTTATGTATCATTACGGGTATGGTACGTGCGTATAAATTATATAATGCGAGGTTAAGAACATGGAGCTCTTTGACATTTACAATAAATATGGAGAAAAAACAGGCGAAACGATTGAACGCAACGAAGCACACAAGAACAGAATACTCCATCGGGTTATACATTTATGGATATTAAATCAAAATAATGAAATCTTAATACAGCAACGAAGCCCCAGCATACCGGGAGGTAATTTATGGTATGTTTCAGTAGCCGGACATATTGAAAGTTCGGAAAACATAGAAAATACATTGATACGTGAAGCTCAAGAAGAATTAGGCTTAAATATATCAAATATTACACATTCAATAAAATATCTTTATACATTTCTGGATTGCATAAGGATGAACAGTGACTATATCGATAATGAAATCTATGATGTTTTTGTATTAAAGGCAGATTTTGATTTGAGGCAGGTCGTTGTGCAGGCGGAAGAAGTTCAAGCCGTAAAGTACATAAAATATGCCGACTTTAAGGATATGATTATTAAGCAAGACAAATCACTTTGGCAACACAAAGTTGGCAATAAAATGTTGTTGATTGCATTAGATGATTTTTTGGGAATTACTTAAACTGTGATATATAGATAATAGACTTGTCCAATAACCAATATTGAACCAATTTCTCACAAGCGTAATTTTTTGCGTTCTTTGCAAAAAATTTTTGCTGGCAGATGTTTTATCAGGTGGTTTTCCTGAAAAACATTGAGAAGCAAAAGCGACAGAGAAATTGTGTGAAACAGGTTAGTGGACATGTCTAATGAATACTAAGGAAACAACCGCATTATAAAGTCCAGCGCGAAGTTCATTTCGTTTAGCGGGCGGGCTATTACGGATGCCTCCAGCATTTCGGCCATGTCTACACCGGAGTTTGCACTAAAGTAGATGATAACAACACCTAAGGCCAGCCATGTTAGCAGTATGCCCCATATCGCGCCCACCGCGCCGCCCAGCACCTTGTTTAGGGTGTTTATCACCGGCAGTTTTGTTATTAGGTTTAACATCCTGGTCAAAATTGTCAGGCCTAAAAATACTACGATGAAGACCAGTATCATAGAGATAATATTGATAACTATGCCCGCCAAAAAACCCGCAACATAGTCCGCAAAGCCTATTGCACCAATGGCATTGCGGATTGCGGCATTGTTGTTTTCTATTAGGGCCTCTAGGAAGAAGGCCGGCAACGGCAGGTCTTGTATAAACTGCACCTCGGCCACGCGGCCGCCCGCCTCTACGGCGGCATTGTATATAGCAGCATCCAGCCCCATTGCATCGCGTATAGCCGTGGAAAGGGCATCAAAAAAACCATCAATGCTGCGCAAAAACCGCCCCACATGGGGGTATAGCATATTGGTTAAAAAAATGGCCAAAATAAAATTTACAAAGCCAAGAATAGAGCGGATAAAACCGCGCCACGCACCGATGGCAATGCATAGGGCCATTATGCCTATTACCAATAGGTCTAGTGTGTTCAAAATCTCACTCCTTAACAAAAACACTTTCTACAATGCCAGTCTCAACTCTATTTCTCCATATCTCATTACTCCTGTCCTTTCAAACCCCACCCCTTGTAGGGTATTAGGCGAGCACAGCTCGCCCCTACGATGTCTTGGAGAGCGGGCTCTAATGTGCTATGATGTATACCCTGTAGGGGCGGAGCTGTGCTCGCCCGTATTATGACGGTGCAACCCATATCAATGCATCTGTAGATATCGGGTGGCATAGAGCCGCCCCTACGGTTTGGATCTCCTCTTCAGGCTTAAAAATCCGCACAGCCGGTTATGGTTGTTGACCGCTGGCTCTTAATTTTCTCTTACACGATGCAGAACATTGGTCTGCGTTGGCGTTAAAGACACCACATTGTTCACATTACCCATAATGCCTATATCGCTAATATTGCTATGCAGGGTCAGTTCCCATTGGGCTTGGCCATTACCAGCCAATGCCGTAAAATGGCCGTCGCCACTACCTATCACAAGATGCCCGCCGCCCATTTGCATATGCCTAACCACGCCGCCGGGCAGAGTGTGGGCAAAAAGCTGTGTTGCGCCAAGTGCATTGTGCGCTACAACTGTGCCGGGTGGCATGCCTACGCGGTTTAGCATAATATCGCCATAGGCCACCGCAAACCAGCTGTCCGCAAAAGCCACATGGGTTACGCGGTTGTTTAGCTCTGCTTGCCAAACAGTTGTGGCGGCAGAATTTAGCACAAAGATGCGCGTATCCGACACCACGGCCAGGCTGCCATCGGCCAAAAACTGCATAGAACCGATGATTTGCCCAGGGTTATCCCTGTTTTCTGCAAAAATATCATCCGCCCCCACATGGCTGCCATCTATGGACACAAAGCTGATAAAGCTGTTCATTTCTGCGTCATTTATATCTATGTACGCTATGGCCAGCACGCTGGCATCGTGGTTTATGTCCATCAATATTGGCAAAATATTTCTATCGGCATGGTCGCCTTCATAAAACATAGTGCCGTCCCTATCGAAAATTTCTATTCTATGTATGCCTCTATCTGTCTGCATCATCACCGCCACAAAGCCCTGCGGGCTAAGGGCAAGGCGGGTTATGGGCCAGTCTGTGGCTATTTGATACAGCCGCTGTTGGCTGTTAAACACGCTAAAAGTCCTGCCGCCATGCTCTACAATGGCCGCGTAGTTGCCCCGCCCAAAAAGCGCGGGGTTGCCCATTACATGCCCATAACGAAAGACCTCTGCCCCATCGGTATTATGAAAACGCATGGCATCCCGGGTAGCCAGAAAAAAGCCATCATCCGCGGCGTGTATCTGGGCGGCCGCGCCTACCTCATGGGTTACATAGGCAGCACCCACAAAATGCATGGGGGGATTGAGCAAATCTGCCAAAACCTGCGTTGTTCCCGTGGCTTCGCTAATAACAAGCCCTATAGCTGCCAGCACAAGCAAGATGGCGAAGATTCTTTTAAATGAAACTTTTCTCTTTTTTTGGCGTTGGCCATCTTCATTAGATATAGGCGCATCCATGCAATTTCCCCCCTTTCCAAAATAGGTCTGTCAATTATATCAGAAATTAAACCCAAATTCAACCTATGGTTTATTGTTTTTTGCATTAAATGGTGATAATATAGAAATACGAAAGGGGGGAAGACCATATGGACATAGAAAAGATAGGCAAGTTTTTACGCAAATCTCGCCGCCGATGGGGTCTAACCCAGGGCGATGTAGCAGAGCATCTTGGTGTTTCTCCCCAGGCTGTTTCTAAATGGGAACGGGGCGAAAACTTGCCGGACATGGCGTTTTTGCCGGACATCTCCAAACTGCTAGAGGTAGGCGTAGACGAAATACTAAATGCCGGACGAGGCGAGGAAGACGGCGCAGAAAGTTTGCAAAGGTTGGTAGACGCCCCGCTTTTTGAAAAGATTATGGCAAAGATAGGTTTGGCAAAGAACCTGAAAGAGCTGGCACTAGATTTGGACTTCTTTGTATACCTGGGTGCCAGGCAAAAAAGCGACACAATAGCGGCTCTGCTGGCCATGCCGGACTACCACCTGGCTCTGGATGAAATTTTGCCCTATTGCAGCCAAGCCCAGCGTGGGGTTATAGTATCCCACATACTGGAAGCCAAGGACTATGACCTTCTAGAACAAATTTCTAGCCATATGAGCAACGAAGCAAAAGCACTAGCACTAGAAAAGCTGCTGGCAGAGGGCACATACGACATTATAGAGGATAATATGCCCGCCTTTAACCGCAAGCACCGGGATATAATAGTACAACACTTTGGGGCAAATGCGGTAGACCTAGAAATTATAGAAAACTTTATACCATTTTTTGACAAAAATCAAAGACAGGCACTAGCAGAAAGCCTAGGCCTAAATAATAAGGAGGAATAACAATGAAAATCATTAATAATCTTTTTGGGAACATGCCATTTTACGGAAGAAAAGGCAAAATAACAGCACAAGATAAATTCGATTTGATGCACAGCAGCACCATAGCTTTAGACCTTAGCGCAAATGTGCTTATGTATCCCGGCGGCATTAATTAACAATATTTTGACCACAAAAAGAGCAAGGAGGGGATGAGATAATGAACGAAAATAAAAACGAAGGTAAGGTTAAAATATTGCAAATGCTGGCCGAGGGTAAAATTACTGTGGAACAATCCCTGGAGCTTTTGGCCCAGTTTAAAGACGAAGAAGAAAAAAGAAGCCGCCCCCATGTTATGTATATGGACCCACGGCAGGTAAACCCCAATAAGCGCAGGAAGAAAAGCAGCGACTGCGACTGTGACGACGATGAAGACTGCGACTGTGGGCAGGATGAAGATTATGAATACAGCGATGAAGACGGCTGGGAATGGGACGAAGACAACAATTTTGGCAGCAATATGGCAAATCTTGGCCAGCACATAAAATCCAGCATAGAAAATTCCATAGGCATGGATTTTGCTAACATTGGCAGCGGCATTAGCCAAACCTTTAAGGAAATAGGCAAAGATTTGGAAGATGTGGACATAGACATTAACCTAGACCTAACCGGCCTTTTTGGCACATACAAGCACAAGTCCACCATCACCTATATTTCCGACCCTATTGCGCAGAATATCAGCCAGCTAAAGCTGGTGGGCAAAAATGCCAAGGTCGAGATAAAGGGTTATGATGGCGACAGGATGCGCATTACATGCAAGTATAATCCAAAGAGAAAAGACGCACGGATTCTTGTGAACGAAAACAACGGCAGCTACGAGGTGCTGTATGACTACAACGCCATGCGCTCTTTAGCCATTTACGCAGAGGTGCCGCGCCATGTGCTGGTAGAGAGCATCCACGGCGAAAGCAAGAACGCCCATGTGGATTTGCTAGATATAAAATGCGGCCAGACTCATTTGCTGACCAAAAATGCATCTGTGCGCATTGAAAATGTAGAATGTAACGAAATAGTGGCCAGAACCCGCAATTCGGCTATAAAAGCCGAAAGGATAAGAGCAGGCCATATAGACTTCGAAACCAATAACGACAAAATAGCTCTGGAAAGGGCAATAGCCAATAGTGCCAGACTGACCACATCTAATAGCAAAGTAGTTACAGAGCATTGCAACATAAGACAGCTGTTTATAAAGACCAGCAATGCGGGCATAAAAATGGAGCATCTATTTGAAAATGACACCGCGCAAGGTGGCTGGGATGGCGAGCACATTATAGAGGCCCACACCACAAACGGCAATGCGACAATATGTATCCCACGCCATATGGCGGCCATGGTGCAAGCCTCTACATCTAATGGCCATGTAGATAGCGACCTGCCCGGTATGGTGATGGATGAAATTTCTAAGAACTATCTAAGCGGCAAGCATAAAGACTATGACAACACAGACAAAAAGGTGCGCATCAATGTTAGCACCACAAATAGCACAATAAAGTTTCGTGGTGCATAATTGGAGTGCTTTGACAATTAGACCTGTTCGGAAACTGCTTCAGCAAGGTTTCCGAACAGGTCTAATTAGGAGGAAAAAATAATGAGTAATAAATTTTCAAACAAATTCGTAGCTGACGAAAAAAATCTTGCATTTTTGAAAGAAACAATGTGGGGACCAAATGGAATACGACAAGCCGAAGAATTAGCGACCCATTTCACTATCACGAAGGATATGAAAATCCTTGACTTAGGAAGCGGCTTGGGTTTGTCGTCGGTGTACTTAGTGCAGGCGCATGGTGCAGAGGTTTTTGCCACCGATTTATATGCAGACCCTACCGAAAACCATGAGCGATTTCAATCCCTTGGCATTGCGGATAAAATCATCCCGATGACACTCGATGCAACACAGCCGCTACCCTTTGCAAAAGGTTATTTCGATGTGATTTTTTCGGTGGGGGCATACAATATGTTTGGCGATACCGAAGAAATGTTGCCAAGCTTTATTCCTTATGTGAAAAAAGGCGGCTACATCGCAGTTGCATTTCCCGGGCTAAAATATGATTTTGGCGACAATGTTCCGCCAGAAATGCAACCGTTCTGGGATATTCCTGATGTTGCAAGATACATCCGCGGCATCGAGTGGTGGAGCAAATTGTGGGGCAAAGCAGAGGGTATAGAAATTGTGAACATCAGCGAACAGGCTTGCCACGATATAGCTTGGGAAGAATATCTTGCAAGCCGCAACCCTAGCATCGAAGAAGAGAAATGGGATTTGGATATGATGGCGGCAGAAGGCGGAAAGTATTTTAATACAATCCAGTTGATTGCTAAGGTCATCTGAAAAAATTAGTAACATTATCAAGGGCATCGCGACAACGTGAACAAAAATCGTCAAAAAATGTTGAACTGTTACTACACAATGGCGTAATACATTCCGCCGTAAGGCCCATCGATTCGCCGATGCACCATACACCTGCGGCACTAAGCCCCGCCAGCACTACTGTGGTTATAAGCGAAAGCAAGAGAAGTCTTACTCCTATAGGCAATCCTCTTGACTGGTTCGCCGGCTGGCTATATGCAGGCGCGGCTTGTGCTGTATTTACCGTGTGCTGTCTTGCGATTGGCTTTACTGTCGCAGCGGGAGTCTTCCCACTCCCGCAGTTGTTACAAATCACATCGTTTTCTTGAAACTGCGTTCCGCATTTTGAACAAAACATTATTCGTTATCCTCCTCCGCTGTGCTAAGCCCGCAGGCAGGGCAAAATTCTGCGCCGTCATCGTACAAATTGCCGCATTTGCAGTCCAATTGCCATCTGCAAAGTGAAATTATCTTTTTTCTTGATGAAAAATATGATACAGGGTTTCCGTTTCTGTCTTTTCGTAGTTCAAATTGCTCGGCACGGGACGGCAGCTTTGACATTTGCAATCCTTTGTCCGCAGACATCCACGCATCAAACCTACTGTTCCTTTCTTTTATCGCCCTATTTCTCGTAAGCCGTTCTGTCTCATTTGCTTCAATAATCGCTTCATTTGCTTCACCAATTGCCTCATGGATAGACCTGTTATAATACAGAACCTTCTCACGATACATTCCCTCTGCAAATTTTAGGGCATTTTGGAAATACTCTATGTCCTCCAGGGGCTTTCCATAGTCCGCAAGATTTTCCTCATGTTGCACTTTAAGCTGTACGCATAATTTTCCTATGTATGCAGGTGCATAGTCCGCAGATAGTTCCAGCACTTGGCCAAAAGATTTATCCGCATCCGACCAGTTTTTATAGCCCAGCAGCATATGCCCTTGCTCCATCAGGGACTGTATTTCATTTGTTTGATGTTCCATGCGCTTTCCCCCTTTTACTTTATAGACATGTCCCCTAACCTGTTTCACACAATTTCTCTTTCGCTTTTGCTTCTCAATGTTTTTCAGGAAAACCACCTGAAAAACATCTGCCAGCAAAAATTTTTTTGCAAAAAGCGCAAAAAATTACGCTCGGAGAAATTGGTTCAACATAGGTTATTGGACAAGTCTAATAGCTATTGACCTTGAATTTCTCTTATTCGTGTTTGGGTTGCTTCGTCAAGCGGCGTGTTATTATCAAACGCACCCCATTCTATGTACACCACGCTATCAGGGATTACAATAGACGTTAATGATGTTCCCCGAAAAGCTTCTCGGCTAATGCGAACTAAACCATCAGGCAGGGTTACACTAATTATATTGGCCTCTGGGGGAGATGGGGTGACAGCATCCCCAGCAGGCGTAGCCCTTTCAGGTCCCTCAGGCATAGGCTGAAATAAATTCGCGCCCAAAGTTACTGTGCCATCACGTATTACTACCGACGTATTGCTTGGTATATCACCCTTCCAACGGTAGGCTACACCACCTACATATACAACGCCGTCTGGTTGTGTTGCCCACCAAGAAGTGCTTTGAAGTCCTGTGCTGTAAGCATATTCAATAGTAGGTGGAAAATTTATGACTAACAGTGAAGGTGTATCAAAAAATGTATTAAAGCCAATTCGGGTTACGCCATAAGGTATAGTCAAACTCGTTAAAGAAGTAAACCCATTAAACATCTGATTTTCTATATATTGCACCGTTGGAGGTATATCTATATATCTTACATTACCACCGTGCCGTACAGTCAGATTACCACGTCTATCAGTCCATCGATAAAGATGTGTAACACCATAGGGTATTACCCAATGTTGCGGGATTCTTTCATCATCCTCAAGCCTTCTGTTTCCTCCCCAGCCAAAATACTGCACCGTATCAGGAAAAAATACATCTGTAACATTGAGAATATCAAAAGCACCACTATCAATAGCGACAATAGGGAAGCCCATGATTTCATCAGGCAGCATTACTTGTGTTAATTCGCCGTGATATCGAGTGATGCGCAAGCCTTCTAATTCGGTGTCAAAGATATGCGTAAACATGCTTTCATCTTCTGGTTGTAGGCTGCTTGGTGGCTGTTGTGTTTGCGGTGTTTCTTGGGCTGTGTCCGGCGGGGCATTTTGCTCGTTACTTTCTATGTAGTTATTTAGTTGTGTTGGTTCGTCATTTTCTATAGACAAACCGCAGGCAACCATGAACATTGCTATGCAGGCAAGAGCCAGAGTTGTTATCAGAACTTTTTTGGTTTTCATTTTTTGTTACCTCCGCTTTTGATTTTTGTTAATAGACCCATCCGCTAACCTGCTTTCAGTTTCTACGCTATGTACAGATTATCACAACCCAAAACAAAAGACCATTGCGTTTCTCGAAAGTTGCAAAAAAATTTCGAGAAACGCAATGGTCTTTTGTTAAAATACGCAATTTTATTGTATTGGTGTGCCGTCTATGTTTTCTTTAAACCACATTGTAAAATTGCCGTAGCAGGTATACGCCATGTCCTGGTCGTTGGCTAAAAGCGCATAGTAGTAGGCATAGCGGTACAGCTCTTTAACTTCTTTTGCCCTTGCTTTTTCTTCGGCGGTGCCGTCCTCATTAATCCCATAGGCAAGACCTGTGGTGTATGCCTTTAAACCGGAAAGAAATGGCAAAAAAGAAGTGTTGTTGGTTGTCAGGCAAAATTCTACCCCCTCTGCGGCATATTTAACAGCCTCCTCAAATCTTCCCAGGTTCATCAAAAAGATAACAAGGTTGGCAACATATCTCGGATAGTTGCTCTCTCCAAAGGCCTCTTTTTTGCCCTTTGGTTTAACAAGTTCTTTGTATATGTCTATATTCCTATCCTCTTCGCCTATCAAATTGTAAACATTCGCCAAGCTGGAAATCAAAGCGCGCTCCCAAGTTGTAAGGTAGTATTCGCTTATCTTTTCAATTTCAAAGCCGGGGATGGTTAATCTTAATGCTTCGTAAAGCAATTCTACTGATTTATCAAGACCAAGTGCTGTTTGGTTAGAAAATGCAAAGCTCGCTTTTGCTTCATTAAATTCTTCAACGGTAAAATCGGCTTTGCTAAATGAAGCTATCTCGGTTTGTGCCGCGTTTATGTTTATACTGCTTCGTAGCCTTAAATAATTCTGCTTGTTCTTTGGCACATTAAGAAAATCCTGGTTTTTTGCTAGATCATCAAGAAAATCCCTTAGTTCAGCTGGGGCGTTTACGTCCTCTTTATTTTTTTGCTGCATTAATTCAAGCAGCCTGTTTCCTTCTTTAATTATTTCTTCATGTTCCATCTCTTCTTTGCTCAAAAACAAATGGGCAACATCACCAACATCAAATTTAAGAACATCAAGCAATCTTCGGAAAGTGCCCTGTTTTGGCATCGCGTGGCCATTTTCTATTTTTGATAATGTTGCCACGTCAATATTGGCATATTCGGCTAACTGTCCCTGTGTCAAATCCTTCTGCTTGCGCAAAGCACGAATTAGCTCACCTGTTTCGTGTATCTGTAGCATAAAATCCCCCCTTATGATTTGCAAACAGGCATTATTTTGTGGTTAAAAATGTCTTTACGGCCATATGCATCAGTATTTTGTCAATCTCGTCGATAGCTCTGTCGTAGTCACCTATCAGCATTTTTTTCAAGATCGCGTCTACATCCGCGGTAGCAGTAGAACGCAAGGCGGCAGAGGTTTCGTCTATGGTCACTAGGTCGAAGTTTTGCAAGGCGGTTTTTAAAATTGTTAGATACTTGTTTATGTCCTCATTGCTCATCGCACTTTCGGCTGGGGGCTTGGTAGCGCGGGCTTGCAGAAAGACCGGTATGTTTGTTAGCAGTTTTTCCAGGCCTTGTATAAATTCGTTGCTGCTGCCCAGGATGTATACCATGTCTTCGTTGTGGCCTGCATTTTCCAGAGCTTGCGCGTGCTTTGATAGACCCATCGCACCAATATTGGCCAGCGCAACCTTTAGCGCATGCACATGTATGGTATAGAGTTTTAAATCCCCTGCGGCCAGGCAGCTCTTTATTTCTTCTGTTTTCTGCACAATATCTTCGCAAAAAACGCTTAAAATCTCTAGGTATGTTTGCAGGTCTCCGCCGGACATACTCATGCCTTTTGCCACATCCACGCCTTCAATTTCCGGGTCAAACATTCTGCTGGCTGCTATGTTATTGTCATCTTCGACCATGCAGGTTTGCACCTGCTTTTTGGGCGGTATCCATCTTTCCAACATAATATTCAGCTTGGTCACATCTATGGGCTTGGATAGAAAGTCATCAAAGCCCTTTGCCAGCAGCATTTCCATTGTACCTACAATTGTGTTTGCCGTTAGTGCAGCTATTGGCATATCTGCATATTGCTGCCCCAAACCCCTAATGGCCTCTAGTGTCGCAATGCCGTCCATTCCGGGCATCATATGGTCCATCATAATCAGGTCGTAGGATGTGTTTTTTATAGCCGCCAGCGCGTCCAGGCCGCTTGTGCATGTATCTACCTGCATTTCGTATATAGATAGCAGCCCCTGGGCTACTTTTAGATTCGTGGGGATATCATCCACCACAAGAACCCGTGCATCGGGAGCAGTAAATGAAGCCATTACTGTTTTTGTCGCTGCATCGGGATAACTGCCCGTGTTTTGCGCATAATTCAATATGTTTAGTATGGACAGCCCATACACAGGCATGGTAAGGGTGGCATAGCCACTATCTTTGCTGCCGATGCTGTTCCAGTCTCGCACAATCACAATGCCCGGATACCGCTCTAGCCCCAGCCGTCCGCACATTTCGTTTACACTTTCTGCCAGCTCCGGACAAACAAACACAAAATTCCAAATTTTTTCGGATAGCTTGTAATACAGCTCTGTATCGCTTTGTGCAGTATAATGCCGCACGCCAAAATCGCTTAAAGGCCGGGTGATGGAATCGGCGTACACCTCGGCAATGCCGTATATCAGCACATTCTTATTTTCGCGGTCTATCACCGGGGTTATGGTATCATATTTTCGGAACTTCTGCGGCAGGGTAACGGTGAAGGTTGACCCCTGGCCATACACAGACTTCACGTCTATCCAACCTTTCATAATCTTCACAAGACTGTATGTTATGGCCAGCCCAAGCCCAGTCCCTTCTATGCCGTGGTGTCTTTCGATGTTAAATTGTGTAAATTCCTCATAGAGCCTGTCTATTTCTTCTTGCTTTAGCCCTATGCCTGTATCTGTCACTTTAAAGGCAATGTCTATTGCGTCCTCGCCTGTTTTAACACCCATTACCTCAACAGCTACATACCCTTCATGGGTATATTTCACCGCATTGCTTAGAATATTAAGCAAAATTTGCCGTATGCGCACCACATCGCCATAAAGCTCTTGGGGGATGTTGCGGCTGACATAAACAGTAAGCCGCAGGTTTGTGGATTTCATTTGCATGGTTATAATGCTTATAACATCGTTTATCAGCGAATGAAAGAGATAGTATTTTGGCACAACCTCCAGCTTGCCATGCTCTATCTTGGAAAAATCCAGCAAATTGTTGATGATGGACAAAAGGTGATTGCCGCTGTGCTTTATAGTCTCCAGCTGGTCGCGGGTTTTGGCCGCTATGTTTTCGTAGGACATAACCTCGGTCATGCCCATTATGCCATTTAGCGGCGTGCGTATCTCGTGGCTCATTTTGGACAAAAAGTCGCTTTTGGCGCGGGACGCGCTTTCGGCTTCATAGCGGGCATCCATAATGGGCGTTATATCCGCGATGTCTATAAAAACAAGGTCGCCCACAGCCACATTCATTGGCGTGCAAGTTATTTTGTAATGTATATGGTTTTGGTCTTGGCCGCCAAGCCTTATGGTTGCGGTGTTTTCATAGGGTGCGCCAACATCTAATGCCTCTGCTATCATTTCTATCATATCGGGATTATCAAAAACATCCAGGATAGGGCGACCCAGCACCATATCCAGTCTTTGCACACTAGCAAGCTCTGCCAGTTTGTCGCTTATATGATAAATGCGATTTTCTTTGTCTACCAGCGCAACAAGATTTGGCGTAGAGGCCAGCATTGCGTGATACGAACCCATCGAACGTTTAGAAAGCCTGTATCTGCTTGCCATATAGCGCACCATAATAAATATCACAATATTGCATAAAATCAGCATAACCCACATTGCATTTGAAACAGATGTGCTAATACCCGGGCCCATTAGCTCTATGCCTAAAATCTTGGATACAAAAATAGCGGCATTAAGCCCCAGCACAAATTTTACAAAGGGTCTTATGCTGAAATATGTACCGCATACAGCACAAACACCCACAAAGCTCATATAAACATACGGCGCGCCTTCATTAAAAATAGCGGATAAAAATAAGCCCATAGCAAGGGATGAGGGCATGAGAATTGCAAGCTGGTCTGTTGTTTTAACAAATAAAATGCACAGCAGCATGGCTGCCATCATTACAGATACTATGCCAAACAAAACCATTATTCTGTGCCCATGGCCTTCATATGCAAAATGGGCATAGCGCAGGCTAACATAAAGAACAAGCGCAAGCACAGCAAGGGAATTTGCAACGCGTATGTGGTTTCTTTCCCATACATCCGCAAATTTAATTATCATGCTTGGCCATCCCTTCTTACAAACGAAAAACCGTCGGGCACTACAATTTGCACATGGGCAGGCAGCACCTTTAGGCTTACTTGCGTATCGTGGTGGGTTTCGCTGTCGGCATTAACATACATTGGGTTGTTGGAGCGCACAATAATCTCTTTGCCGCGCACATGCCGCAAAATTTTATTGATATAGTTATCCGTCGGCGGGCTTGTGGGCACATAATATTTGCCGCTGGTGTATTTGCCCATCATACGAACGAGGGTGGTGCGGCTAACATCGCTTACAGTAATAATATCCAGCAAGCCATCATCCGGCCGTGCCATGGGGGCGGGCATCATGCTACCGCCATATAGGCCGGTATTGGCTATATGTACGCCAACATAGCGGCCATCGTAGCTTTTGCCATCCACCGTAATTTCGTATTCATAGTTGTATCCACGCTTATCCAAAATAGCCAGGGGTCCACCAATTTTGTAAAAGGACTTGCTCATCCGCTTGGCTAGTTTGGGGTATTTTCTTCGCATCTCGTAATATTTGTAAAAGGCCAAAGCCTCCAAACCCATGGTGCAAAAGCAGAGGGTGCGCCGCTGTCCAATAGATATAACGTCTGTGGCTATAGTGCCCGCCGTGGCCATGGTTTCAATATCACGAAAAGCATCGCGCACATGGTTGCCCTCCCCAAAAACCCGCAAAAAGTCGTTATATGCACCATAGGGCACTATGGCAAGCTGGGCATTGGGCAAATCTGCCATACCATTAAGGCAGTCAAAAACCACGCCATCGCTGCCAACGGCATAAACACGCACCATCCCGCCATCTGCGGCCTCTGCAAATCTGCGCACATAACGTATAGCATCCCGCGGAAAGCGAGAGACATGGATGTGACAATCCGCATCCCGCGCAGTAAAATAACGATCTATATCCGCAATAACAGCCTTCGCATCGCTTTCGCGAGGGAAGGATGCGGGGTTTATTATTAGTAGGTGCTTCATGGTATCACCTTTCATACAATGCCATCTCGGGCCTAAGAGGTCGTCATCCCGGGCTTGACCCGGGATCTTCTGCGGGATAACCCGCTATATCCTCCCACAAATCCCGCCAACACGGATTGCCCTTCTCTACTAACTCATTCTTCCATTCACGTTTCCAGTTTTTCAGTTGCTTTTCTCTAGCAATGGCGTATCTGATATCGACAAAAATTTCATAATGTACTAATTTGTAACAATTATATTGGTATGTGAAGCTTCTTTTGTCTACGCTGCTTTTGTGCTCCCATACGCGTTTTATAAGATTGCCTGTTACTCCGACATAAAGGGTGGTGTTGTGGTTGTTGGCCATTAAGTAGATATAGCTTTGCATGTTATCTCCTTTGTATCAGGGGATTGCGGGTCAAGCCCGCAATGACGATGTCGGTGTGACACAGCCCAAACGCCGTCACCTCGGGTCTAGGATGTCGTCATCCCGGGCTTGACCCGGGATCTCCTGCGGGATAACGTCAAACTCACTTCTCCATTGCCTCAGCAGAAATCTTGCGGAATTTCTCGTTCACTTCCACAAAAACCTCCACCAGCACAGGGTCAAAATGGCTGCCACTGTCATCTGTTATTATTTGCACGGCTTCTTCGTGGGTAAAGGCCTTTTTGTAGGGCCTGTCCGTCACTAGCGCGTCGTATACATCGGCAATGGCCATCATGCGGCCCAAAAGCGGTATATCCGTGCCGGAAAGGCCATGGGGATAGCCTTGGCCATCCCATTTTTCGTGGTGGGATATGGCAAAAATACGGGCATACTCCAAAAAGCCGCTATCGGTGGTGCCGCCTATTAGATTGCTGATAACCTTTTCGCCAAAGGTGGTGTGGCCTTTTATTTCTTCGAATTCATTTGGCGATAGCTTGCCGGGTTTAAAGAGTATAGAGTCTTTGATGGAGATTTTGCCCACATCATGCAGCTGGGAAGATTGCAGCACAAGGGCCTCGTCCCAAGATTCTACTTCATCCAAATACACACCCCTTGCACGCATGGCATCTATCATCACCTTCACATAGCGTTGGGTGCGGTCTACATGGCCGCCGGTTATTTCGTCGCGATATTCCACCAGTTCTGCCATGGTCTTAAGCACTACGTTTTTAAGCTCTACCACGGTTTTTATTTTTTCTGACACCATTTCTTCCAAATTTTGGCTGTAGTTTATCAGCTCTTGCCGCTGGGATTCTACAAGCAAATGCAGCTCTATGCGCTTTAACAGCAGCGGCGGCAAAAAGGGCTTGGTAACAAAATCGCGCGCACCAAGGGAAAGTCCTTTAAATTCCATATCTTCGCTGTCCAAAGCAGTTAGGAAAATAACGGGGATTTCTGCCAACCGGGGGTCGGCTTTAAGCTTTGCCATCACCTCGTAGCCGCTCATTTCCGGCATTGTAATGTCCAGCAAAATAAGGTCTGGCTTTGCCTGCTCTAGAAATTTAAAGAGCACCGGGCCGGAATTTATAGTTACAACATTATAGGTTTTGCTTAGGACATTTTTGCCGACAATAAGGTTTGTGGCATCATCATCCACCAAGAATATGGTTTTGCGCCCCTTGTCCATAATCACACCCCGGAATCTTCTTGAAGTTATAAAGTCAAATAAAACAAATACCACAAAATATCTTATAAATATAGATTATATCAGATTTTGCACAAGTTGTCAAGTATTTATCAAGAGTTATATTTATAACAAACAAAAATTGGATACCCCTTAGTGGCATCCAATTTTTGTTATTCTGGCAAACGTGGTGTTTTGCCTGATAATTCCATCATTTCCTCGTATAGCGCGCTGGCGGCCAAGGGGGAATAGCCATAGACCATAAAGGCATCCAGCACAAAGGGGAAGAAGTTCATCTGCGCCAGGGTTTTGGTAAAGGCCATGGCGGCTATTTCGCTTAGAATAATCACCTTGGAGCGGTTTTTTAGCAGCGGCGGAGCCCATAGGTCTATTCTGTAGTTTTGCGTCCAGATATCCTTTTTTTGCTGCCGCTCTACATAATGGAAAATTTCGTGGGCCAGCAATATGGATGTGATGTGGAAAGCACCACCAAAGGCCTCTTTTAGGTTGGGGTCTAGCAATAGCTGATTGCCCTTGCGCACCCCATCCAGATAAATAAAGACCTGGTTTGGCTCTCTAAATTCCGCAAAAATTACCCTGGCGGCGTTTTGCGGCATCTCTGGAAAATCCACTTTTAGCCCCAGCTTGCCCGCCAAATCCTCTGGGTTGTCGCAGCCATATTTTTCCATACAGTCCTTTGCGGTTTGCACACCACATTCTATGGCCTTGGCTGTAAGCTCAATTTTGGCGGTATCGTCAAATTTGGCATTTAGCGGCTCTCTAGAAAAAGCGTATTTCGCCCATTCTATATCCTCAAAGGCGCACAAATCCTCCACTATCATGGTTATTGGCCGCTCTACCGGCGGGGTTTCTTTCTGGCGGTATCGATTGCGCATTTGCTGTTCTTGACTGCCAAAAAGACCCTCTTTTATGGATTTCATATAGTCGCGCATTGTCATATTATCATCACCTAATATCGTTTACAGAGCCTATAATCAAAACCTCTTCGTCCGGCTCTCTGTCGCCCAAATCCAAATCCATTAGCAGCTGAATCTGCTGGAAATCCATGGCAGAATAGTCGCAGACCCTTGGGCCTATGCAGATGTAGTATTCCGGCCGCAGTACAGTATCGGTTTTAAACACAGCCAGCTTGGCCCATAGATGCTCCACAACCTCCATATAATCCGCCACCGTGGTTTTAACCACCGTCGCGTTGGAGCATTGCACACGTATAAAGCCTTTACGGTCTACAATGCGCAGCGGCGTGCGCTTTTGCGGGCCATCTGCTGTAAACACAAAGATCTTGTCGGTTTTTTCTGCCAGCTTTATATTGGATGCCTTCGAGCCAAAATCGTTGGTCACAAGCTCCATGGCTTCTTCTTCGGTACATTCCTTCAGCAGGTCTGTTGTGCGCACCTCTGTAGAGCCCGTGGCTATGGCCGTCACCTTACCGGTTTGGCTGTCAATTTCAATATGCACCTCCACAGAATCTGGGGTTGCGCCGGATACTATGGCGGCATCTATGGCTTCTTGCTTTAGCTCGCGAATATCCTGCTGGGATGGGTTTGGAATAACCCTCTCTACCACATCGCGCACCATGGCCAAAGCCACGCCAATGCTGGAGATAACCTCGGCATTTTCCGGTATACTGTATGGCAGGTCCATTTTTTTGGCGCAATATGGCGCAAGGGTTGCCGCGCCGCCGCCACAGCCCACAAGGCGCATTGCCTCGCGGTCTATGCCGTATTTTTCTGCCAGGCTGTTTATCACGGCGGATATTTTCTCGTAGCCTTTTTCTAGAATTTGGGTTGCCATTTCCTCAACGGTAATGCCCAGCTTATCCGCCACGGGCTGCATGGCCAGTCTGGCGGATTTTGCATTGCCATATGCGAAATACTGGGGTTCTACCAACCCCATAACATTGGCCGCACAGGTATTGGTGATAGCTATTTTCTTGCCATTTTGCAGCCGCAAGGCCACATAATCCGATGGGTCGTTGGGTTTTGGCGAAACCATCTCTATGGTTGGGTTTACAATTTCTTCCTCTGGGGTAAAGCAGGCATATTCGCAGCCGGCAATATGGGCAGACCTTGGGCCTACATCCTCTACACCCTTATCATTTATGCGCATCATAGAACCGCCCGCACAGCCCAGTATGCGAACATCAAGGGAGTTTATAAACGTATCATGCCCACCTATTCTGGCATAATCCACACCGGGGCGTCCGTTTTTTATTACGCCAATATTGGTTGTTGTGCCGCCAACCTCGAAATAGATGGCATTAGAGGCCCGCAGGTACATCAAAGAACCCATAACAGAAGCCGCAGGGCCCGAAAGTGCTGTAAGAATAGGCCGCTTGCGCATTTCGTTAATTTCCATAACGCCGCCATCACCGCGCATTATCATCAGCGGCACATTAACCCCCGCCGCCCGCACAGAGGATTCTGTGGCATTGGCCGTACCCATCATTTTTGGCAGTATTGATGCATTTATGGCGGCTGTGCGTGTGCGGCGTGTAAGCCCATATAGCTTTGTGATGTCAGATGCCATAGAAACCGGCAGGTTGTGCTGCTCTACCATATTGAAAATCATATGCTCTTCATCCGCGCTATCCACGCCAAAGGCCATGGATGCCACAATAACCTGCGCGCCTTTGCCCACAAGGTTTTTGATGGCGGCGGTAACGCTTTCGTCATTTAGCTGCTTTTTCTTTATAAATTCGTTGTGGACGCTTATTTTTCTGCCCACTTTTTCATCCAAAATAATGTCTTTTATATTTAGCTGGGGCTTTGCCAAAAAGGCCTCCATGCCGCCGGAAACACCAATAACACCAACCTGCGCCACATCGCCTTCTATAAAGGCATTGGTGGCCTGGGTGGTGGAATGTGCCACAAAAATAACCTCTTCGGGTTCAAACCCGCCTTCTTTCATGCAATTTTCAAAGCATTCTACAACCCCTGCCGCTACCCCTGTCGGGTGGTCGTGGGTTGTTAGCACCTGGGTCTTCACTATTATCTCGTGGGTTGTATTATCAAGCGCGACACATTTTGTATGTGTGCCGCCTACGTCAATTCCTATTCGTATGCTGCGTTTTTCGGACATATTTCTCCCCCTTTGTTATTAGCCCAATAGGGGCGATGTCAAACATCGCCCCTATTGGTGAAATTACATATTCTTACAAGAACCAGCTCGCGCCCATGCCTGTTACTGTAAAGATTGTCATAATATAAATCAAAATACCGGCAACATAGGCATTTGGAATAGAAAGCTTTAGGAACTCTCTGGATTCTACTTTCGTGTAAGAAAGACCCCAGGCCACCCAGGATTGGGTGATACAAGAACCGATATTAACGGTGATGGTAGGAATTACGAAGACCGCATAGGTAAACGGCACAGAGAAGCTGCCCACGCCGCGCAAAACGCCAAGGGTAGCGGCACCGGAGCCAACCAGTGTCATTGGCCCGCGGAAGAGACCAAGACCCAAAACTATTGCAAAAGCAACGATGATTACAATTTCGCTTGTTGGCATGATAGGACCTATAACCGAGCCAAAATATGGTGCGGCAAAGGCTGCCACCGCATTAAACATCGGCAAGGACAATAGGAAGCCGATGAGCGGTGCGGTGTCCACCACCCCATCAAAGTACATTTTGTTAACCTGCTGACATTTCTCTCTGAAATTGCCTTGCAGCGTCTTCGTAAGGAAAAGCGCAAGGAAACCAGCAATAATAAAGCCCGCAATAACAGAGAAATTGAGCCAGATATTAAGCACAACAGGAATGATTGGCAAAAACAGGGTATACCATGGCGCATTCTTTTGCTCCGGTGCTCTGCCTGTTTGTGCCGCCCATGCGCTGCGGGTTTTGTTGCGATGCAGGAAGAAAGCGGTAAGAGCTGTGGTTACAACCACATTGATAATCATAGCCCAAAGACCCCATTGCATTGCCCAGAATTGCAGTGTAAATTCGGGGAAATCTGCCACAGGCATGCCAACAATCATCATACGGTATTGCTCGAAATTGATTGGGTTTATGTAGATACCCGATGCAACCGCGCCCATGAAGGTAAACATAGCAATGCCCTTTGGAATACCAAGAGACATAAGGATGGGCAGAACGATTACACCAATAGCAATAACAGGGCCTGCGCCTGTCATGGCTGTAAAGATGATGGATACTACGATATTAAGCAGAACGATGGTGATAAGCGGGCGGTCGCCGCCAAGCTCTACTGTTTTGCGGATAATGGTGGATGCAATGCCTGTTTCCATAAGCACGCGCCCAAACCATGCGCCCCACAAAACATTAACAAGGGTTGTACCCCAGCCTTCCGGTGCTGCCTGGAAAATGCCGTTAAGCACGGTGACAAGAGTTCTGTTTTCGTCTGTCATGAAGCCTAGTATCGGGTTGGCCTCTATGAAAGCCGAAGAAACCAAGGCTGTGCCGCCCAAAGAAAGCGCGGCCCAAATGACAGAGATTAGCAAGAAGCCAATCATCAGGTTGTGGCCTTTGATACAGTACCAGGCCAGGCCAAAGAACGAGATAAGTAACAAAATACCAATTACAATTTCCATAAATTCCCCTCCAGTTTTATGTTTTGTTTTGTATGATTCGTCATCCCGGGCTTGACCCGGGATCTCCTGCGGGGCAGTTTCCGCCTCATAGGGGATTGCGGGTCAAGCCCGCAATGACGGTGTAGCTTACCTACCCATCCAGCCGCCATCGACTATGATGGTTGTGCCACTAACATAGTCCGATGCAGCAGATGCCAGGAAAATCGCCGCCCCAACCATATCCTCCGGGTTTGCCCAGCGGCCCTTGGGTATGCGCTCCAATATCTGGCGGTTGCGGGTTTCGTCGGCCAGCAAAGCTTCGTTCATATCCGTAGCCACATAGCCGGGGGCTATGCAGTTTACATTTATACCCAGCTTTGCCCATTCGTTGCTCATAGACTTGGTAAAGCCCATTACGGCAGACTTGCTAGCGGTATAGGCCGGCACATTTAGCCCGCCCTGGAAAGATAGCAGCGATGCCATATTGATAATCTTGCCATAACCCTTCGCCATCATGATTTTGGCCGCCCTTTGGCATAGCATAAAGGGGGCTTTTAGGTTTACATCCAGCACAAAGTCAAAATCTTCCATGGCAAAATCGGCGGCTGGGCTGCGACGTTGCACGCCTGCATTGTTAACCAGAATGTCCACCGTGCCAAAATCGGCAACAATGCTGCCAAAGAGCCCATCATAAGCGGCAAAGTCCGATAGGTCAAAGCCATAAGACTTTACCTTTACGCCGGTTGTGCCAGCAATCTGCGCCTCTAGTTCTGTGGACTGTTTTGTGGATATGATGGCCACATTCGCGCCGTGCTCTGCCAACCCCTTTGCTATGGCCAGCCCCAGACCTCTGCTGCCGCCTGTAACCACGGCCACTTTGTTGCTTAAATCAAATCTGCTGTTCATTGCATACCCCCTTTAAAGTCAAATAAAATTTTTACTGCATCTGTTTCTGGGTCTAGCATCATATCAAAGCCCTTTTGCGCATCCTCGGGCTGTAGCGCATGGGTTATCAGCTTTGCAAAGTCGGGTTCGCGGCATAGCAGCTCTACGGCGATTTTAAAATCAGCATCTCTATAGACCCGCACAAAGTACATCGAAAATTCTTTAAACATGCCCAGGGCAAAGTCCATTTCCGGCTTTTTCTTGTAATGGGCCACAACCACTATGCGGCCTTTTATGCGCGCCACATGGGGCAGCAGGTCTACCACGGATTGATGGCCCGCGCAGTCATACACATGGTCTGCACCATTGCCCTCTGTGCGCTTTAGGACTTCTTGCAGCACATCTGCTCCGCCGTCTATGGTATCAAACCCAAGATTTTCGGCAAATTCTCGCCTATTGGCATTAACCTCTACTATGGCCAGGTTTGTGCAACCAAAGGCCCGCAAGGCCAGAGCCTGGGCCAATCCTATAGGGCCTGCGCCAAAGACAATGGCATTATCCCCCGGCATATAGCCTGTTTCGCGCATGGCATGCACTACAACGGCCACAGGCTCTGCCAGCGCGCCTGTTTTAATGTCCAGCCCGGCGGGCAGCGGGATTATGCGGCGGGCGGGCACCAGCATATAGTCCGCCATGCCGCCGCTATCGTCTATGCCATATAGCCCCAGCTTTTGGCAAACATGCTCGTCGCCACGGCGGCAGGGGGCGCAGCCGCCACAGGTTATCAGCGGGTTTACGGCCACGGGTGTGTCGGGCGGCAGGGTTGGGTGTCCCTCTACAATAGTCCCTACGGCCTCGTGCCCCATTATCAGCGGGGCTTTGGCCCGGGGATGCGTGCCGTTGTATACACCAATATCGCCGCCGCAAATGCCGGTATAGGCCACACGAATTTTAACAAAGCCCTCTATCATAACAGGCTCGGCCACGTCCCGAAGAGCTATGGTTTTTGGCCCTTCGTAGATAATTGCTTTCAATATAGCATCACTCCTTTTCCGAAATGGATAAATCCATTCCCTACAGTACGGAATATTTTACTTGTTCGCCTTTGGCAAAGCGCACGGCTTCTTCGGCTACCTTGCGTTTTAGCTCTTGTGCGGATTCTTCCGAATACCAGGCCATGTGCGGGCTTACAGTTACATTATTGTGCCGCAGAAGCGGATGGTCCTTCGGTATTGGCTCTTTGGCGGCCACATCCAGTCCACAGCCTGCCAGCTTGCCCTTTGCCAAAGCCGCATCCAGCGCATCCTCATTCACAATGCCGCCGCGGGATACATTTATCAGTATCACGCCGTCTTTCATGGCGGCAAATTCTTTTTCGCCTATCAAATCAATATTGCCATCCGCCGGACAATGTATGGATATAATATCGGACTGGGTTATAATCTCGTCCAGACCTACCATGGTCACATAATCCGGCGGGGTTATATTCCTATGGTCTGTGGCTATAATCTTTGCGCCAAAGGCATGCATACGCGCCGCGTATTGGCAACCTATGCGACCTAGACCTATAATACCTGTTGTAAGTGTATTTATACGGCGCACGGGCATTGTGTTTATAAAATTCCAGTCGCCACGGCGTATATCGTCATTTGTCATATACAGCTTGCGCACAAGGCTTAGGGTATGGGCCATGGCCTGGTCTGCCACCTCGTTTGTGCCATAGTCCGGCACATTGCAAACCTGCACGCCATGTTCTCGGGCGGCTTGTATGTCCACGGTATCAAAACCCACGCCATAGCGCACCACCAGCTTTAGGCCCGGCAGGGCTTCCATTACCTTGCGGCTTATGCGGGCGTATTGAATCAGCAGCACATTGGCATCGGCACAGCCTGCTATCACTTCATCTTCGGTTACGCAGTTGCGCCAGTCCACCTGTATGCCGGCGGTATTGAAGACTTGATTTTCAGTGTTTATGTCCTTGTGGTCTAAATCGCAAATTACTATTTTGTGGTTCATTGTGTACCCCCAATTATTTGTCAAATTCTGCCAGTCCTTCTATCACATATGTGCGTACAGAGCTGGAATCTAGGCCGATGATGGGTATTGGCGTATAGCTAATAAAAAATACATCTTTTGTAAGATGCTCCAGATTATGCAGCACCTCCAAAAACACCACATCCTGCGCCATTAGTATGGTATGGAAGGGGCGCACATTTTCATTGCAGTCTTCTATAGATACACCAAAGCCAAAGCCCACACATTTCACCTTCTTGGCGGCAAACCAGCGCGCGCTGTCCTCGCCTATCACCAGGCGGTGGTCATTTGGGCCATTGGTTTCCGGGGTAAAGGGTGGGATTTTGTATGGGCTATCTATAATCACCACATCCCCTTCGCGCACCTTATCACCACAGGCCGCCTCTAGGTCTGCGCCTGTTATTTGGTGGTTTTTCGGCAAATCCAGCATCACATACACGCCCCTACCCATAAAGGCCGTTAGCGGCAGCTCTGCCACGCCCTTCCAGTTGTCGTTGTGATGATACGGACATTCCACATGGGTGCCAAGATGGCTGGTTATGTCCATATGGGTATGAAAATCGGGTATTGGCCCGCCAGTGTTAAACCTGTCCAGGCTGCAACGGCGGTCTTCGTTTGCAGGGTCTATAAACTTCGTCAAATCTACTATGCGCAGATTGCCCATGGTATAAACAGGATTATGCATTTTACATTTCCTCCTTTGCCTTTATATAGTCCACCACAAACTGGTGGCTGGGCGTGGGTATATTGTATTTTTGTCCGGCACTTACCACGCTGCCGGATATTGTATCCACTTCTGTTTTGCGGCCGTTTGTTACATCCAGATAGATGCTGGTAAGACCGCCGGGGTTGTTAATGCCGATGGACTGCACCTCTGCCACTTTTTGGCCATAGTCAAAATCCAGACCCATGGCATTGGCCACATCTATGGCCTCTTTTATTAGCCGCTGGCAGATAGCCCAAGCTCTGGGATTTGATGTGATGCCGCCCAAAGGCATTTGGAACACCGCTGTTAATGCGCTGATAGATACATTGGTAAAGAGCTTGTTCCAGACCACCTGCTGTACATTGTCGGAGATGATGGTCTCCAAACCACAGGTGTTAAAGACCTCACCAATATGGGTAATGCGCGATGTGTCGCCATCCAAAGAACCTATGTATGTAGCCCCGACGCCTTTGTGGTTTAGCACGCCGGGTTCGGGCATATCTGCATTGTGCTGGGTTGTGCCTATCAGCACTTTAGATGCATCTGCAAATTGCAAAAGTGCACTTTCGTGGCCGCTGCCGTTTTGTAGGGTTAGAATATATGTGTTTACACCCAGCAAAGCCTTGTTTTGCGACAGGGCGGCGTGGGTGTGCAAGGATTTTGTGAAGACAATCACCAAATCTGCGGGTACGCCGGAATATGGCGCAAGAACCGCTGTCGGCCGGTATGTGGTGGCCGCGCCATCTTTTGTGCGCAGCTCCAGGCCGCTTTCGTTTATTTTTTGCACTATGGCGGGGTTGGTGTCTATTAGCGTAACATCATTGCGCTGGCTAAGGTATGCGCCATATAGGCCACCCATTGCGCCTGCGCCTAGGATTGCAATTTTCATGGGATACCTCCATCCGATCAGCGGAACGCATAAATGCGTTCCCTACGGGGTTGTGGTTGTAGGGAATGGATTTATCCATTCCGCATTACAATGCGCAAATCTCCGCCCACATGCCGTCGTCTATCCAAACGCCATTCGCCTCGGCATCTTTACGTGCCGCCAAAAACCCCGCGCCGGGGCTGCGTATTTCGCCAACACCCTCGGCTGTGGCCGCGCTTTGTATGTGGGATTCCAGGGTGTTTTGCAATTCCTGCACATATTCTGCGGTAGAAATCCGCTTGTGGTCTATGGCAATAAACACCTGGGAACAGCCGGTGCAGCTGCCCTTGCCCATTGCATCCATAGCCGGTGCGCCCACGCCTTCACTAAACACAGAGGCCAGCAAATCCAGCACAAATGCAAAGGCAGAGCCTTTCCAATAGCCTATAGGTAGGGCGCGCATGCTTTGTTCTATCGCGCCCGGGTCGGATGTTAGGTTGCCATCCACATCAAAACCGCCGGGGTATGGCAGCTGCTTGCCGGCCAGCCGCGTGGTGGATAGCTTGCCAAAGGAATACTGGGTCATTGCCATATCCAGTAGCACCGTGCCATTTTCGGTGGGCAGAGCCATCACAAAGGGGTTGTTGCCCAGGCGGGTGTCTTTTCCGCCCCATGGCGGCATACAGGATTCTGTATTTGTCCAAGAAATAAGCGCGTAGCCCTTATCCGCGGCATGCAAGCCATAGCTGCCGCCACGCATCCAATGGGTGGTGTTGCGTAGCCCAACCAGCCCTATGCCGTTGTTTTTGGCCAGCTCCATAGCCCTATCGGTGCAATGCAGGGCATTTAGCACACCAGGGGCAAGGTTGCCGTCCCAAATCTCCATAGCCCCAAAAGCCTTGTGCAGCGTGGGTTCTGCGTGGGCATCCACCCAGCCGTCTTTTAAATATGTGTAAAATCGAACCACGCGGCCAGCCCCATGGGAAAAAATGCCATCGCGGCTGGTTTCTGTGTGTATCCGTGCGCAAACCTCCGCCTTATCCCGCGGCATACCCGCTTTTTGGAACACGCGGCTAAATTCTGCCTGCATTTGTTCAAAAGGAACTCTCATGGCAATTCACTCCCCCTAAAATTTCAATATCACCTTGCGGTGCTTTGTATTGGCTTCTGTAAAGGCCTCAAAGGCCTGTATAAAGTCATCTGCCGCAAAAGAGCCTGTTATCAGCTGGTCTATTTTGTCCAGATGCTGCACAAAGGTCTCTATCACAGGCTTAAACTTAAATGTTTGGTGGCGCGAACCTAATATGGTCAGCTCTTTTTTGTTAATTTCGGAAAAGGCAATGGGTATGGGCTGCGAGCCAAAGGCCAGTGGCACTATGCGCCCGGCCACAGAGGCCAGGGGCATGGATTCTGCCAGCAGCGCGGGTACGCCGGTTGCTTCAAAAATCACATTTGGACCCATGCCATCGGTTATTTTCATTATGGTGGTTTTAAAGTCCTGTTCCATCGGGTTTATAATATGGTCTGCACCAAAGATCTTTGCGGATTCCAGGCGGTGTTGATTGACTTCCGACACAATAACAGTCGCGCCCATGCGGCTTACAGTGTCCGCCACTATCAGCCCAAGGGGCCCTGCGCCGTGTATCAGCACCACATCCCCATCCCGCACATCCGCCCGCCAGGCGCATTGGGCGGCTATGGTGTATGGCTCTATCATAGCGGCCTGCTCAAAAGTCAGGGTATCCGGCACTTTATGGAAATTTCTGCTGGGAGAAACCAAGTATTCGCAAAAACCGCCGTCTATATGGGCACCATAAACCTGTAGGGATTGGCAAACATTAGGGCGGCCCACCCTGCAAGCATAACATGTGCCGCAGCATTGGAAGGGTTCTAGCACTACCCTATCGCCAACGGCTAGGTCTTCCACATCTGTGCCGATGGATTCTACAATCCCCGCTATCTCGTGCCCCAAATTTAGCGGATAGACCGCATATATATTTGTGCCATGCCAAACATGAATGTCCGACCCGCAAACACCGCCCACTACAACCTTTATACGTACATCGGCGGGGTTTGTAATTTCCGGCATTGGCAGGTCTATCATGCGTACATCGTGGGGGGCTAGGGCTCTTATGGCTTTCATGGGGTTTCCTCCTAATGGTTTGCGGAATGGATGAATCCATCCCCTACTTGCATACAAGGATTCAAGCTTAGTTGTAATATAACATATAATCTTCGCCACTTCAATAGCATTTCCTTAAAAATCCTGCCAATATTTTGTCAAATTTCTGCATGGTTTTTGTTGATATTGTATAATACATGCACATATTGGAAAAGGCATTGACAATACAGGAAGAAATAGGTATGCTAGTTGTATAAGGTATCTATGTTTATAGACAGAAAGGGGGTGCATTTTGTGGCAAGGCTATTTGAAAATCCGGCAAAAAAAGGTATCCCTATAAGCAGCGGCGATATTTATCACATGCTTAAAGAAGATATTTTGACCCTAAAACTGCTGCCGGGCCAAATGATTAGCGAAAACGAAGTGGCCAAGCTTTACCGTGTTTCGCGCACCCCTGTAAAAACAGCCTTTGTACGGCTGGAAAACGAGGGCTTTGTAGATGTTATTCCCCAGCGCGGCACCTATGTATCCAAAATAGATGCCAAGCACATTAGCGACATAAGCCATATGCGCTATGTTTTAGAGATGGACATGTGCAAAGCAGCCATGCGCTCGCCGGGCCTAAAGACATTGATTGCTGACCTGGAAGAGAGCCTGAAAGAGCAAGAACAAATGGTGGCATCTCCCGATTTTCAATCCTACGACTTTTTTCATATGGACAGCAATTTTCATCGGCTGCTGTTTGTACATTCCAATAGAGAGCAGATTTGGTCTGTAATCCTTAACAACCAGGTGTTTTACACCCGTCTGCGGCTTTTGGATACCAAGTCTAAAGAGCGTTGTGAGAATATTTGTGTTGAGCACAGGGGCATTTTAGATGCATTGACCAAAAAGGACGAAGCTCTGCTGCACGACCTTGTATACAGGCATCTGCACTATAAGGTGCATCTGATGACACAAAGCAATATTGACGAACATAGAGATTTTTTAATTAACTTTGACTAAGTTGATATGGAGGTGATTGGCGTGTACCGGTTTACGCTACCGGAAGAGCTATATATACCCATAGGGTTAATAACCCTTTCCGGCTTGGCCACCCTGGCATTGGTCTTGACAATTTCCCTATATTTGCGGCGGCGGCGCGTAAAGGTCGCAAACCGTAATATGGACACGCCAGAGGTCATTGTATCCGGCAATATCAACATTGCGGCCATTGCATTTATAGGGCATATGCAAAAGTCCAAGGGGGATGCCGCACGGGCGTCTTTTGCCCACAGCCTGCGCCATATCTTTCGCGCACCGGCAAAACCCCTGCTGGTACTGACTTTAGCCATGTTTTTTGTGGTATCCTTGGGTTGGCTGTACAGCACCATCAATTCAATGGAGCAAGAGCTGGAGCGACTACTGGACGAATCCCATATTACCGCGCAAATAGCACGAGACCCCGAAGACTACAGGCATTTTGGAGACTGGCAGGCGTATTTTCAGCAAGCACCAATATCCCAGGCTTCGCTGGATGCATTGATAGAAACCGGCTTTGTGGACGAATTGTATCTGGAAGCTCTATGGCAATTTAGCTTTGTGCGACCGGTAACACAGCCAAATTTGCCGCCAAGGGCATCTGTAGAGTACCAGTCGCATATTATCCTGGGCATTAGCCATTTGGATGGCTTTGGCGATATAGACATAGAGTTTGCACCAGGCTTTGCCGAAGAGAATTTTGCCTTTGGCACATCACATACCCCAATCCCCATTATAATCCGGCGCGAAATGCTGGCATCGCAGAACCTGACCCTTGGCGAACGAGCCATTATCGTAGAATCCTTTGGCGAAACAGAAATAAGGGCGCAGGTGCGCATAATAGGCGTGTTTGATAATGCTGACCACGCTATAAACCATTTTGGTGATACCCGTGGGGTTATAATTATGCCGTTAGAGGCTCTGGGCCATAAAGTTGCGGAGCATATGATTTTTGAAGCCTGGGACACGAGCGGCCTTACGTATATGACGGTGCGCATAAGCATTGATCCCAGCCGCAACCATCAGCTAAGCGACCTGCACGATGATATCCAAGACGTGCTAGAACAAAATGACCTGGGCAGCTATATGGGCCCTATGCCCCTAGTGCTACTGATAGATAATGAAATAGAGGCGATGCTGATACCCAATATGCAGGAGAATCTAGAGCTTTTGCGCCTAATATTCCCCATCGCTATTAGTGTGTCAATTGCTATGGCTATGGGCATATCCATCCTCATCATGCTGCGAAACACCAAAAATGTGGCCATAATGCGCGCACTTGGCAAGGCAGCCTGTTACATACGTTTTTCGTTGTTTATGTGGCAGATTTTGGTTTGTATCGTAGGCATTGCGCTTGGGTTGGCGGTGCTTTATATCCTAGAACTTCGCATGGGTAATGCTTTTGCCATTGCACCGCTGGTTATAGCCGGTATGTATTTTGCGGGGGCTGTTATGGGGACAATTATTGGGGTTGTTGCTGTTGCCGCGAAACACCCGTTGGATTTGTTACTGATAAGGGAATAAGGAGGATAATCATGCTAAAAATCGAAAATCTATACTACAAATACAAAAACAGCGACCGGGATGTGTTGCAAAAGCTTAATGTGCATTTCGAGGCAGGCAAGCTTAATGCCATTCTTGGCCCATCGGGCAGCGGCAAAACCACGCTGCTATCCATTATGGCTGGGCTGGATGTGCCTACAGAGGGCGATGTGTTTATTGATGGCGACAATCTGGCCATGATGGATTTAAATACCTATCGCAGAGAGCGCATTGCCATGGTGTTTCAGGCCTTTCATCTTTTCCCGCTGCTTACAGCCCTGGAAAATGTCTGCTATCCCATGGAGCAGGTTGGCATAGAGAAACATACCGCAAGGCGCAAGGCCGCAGAACTGCTAGAGGGCGTCGGTATAAGCGAAGACAAGCACAAGCGTTTCCCCGCAAACCTATCCGGTGGCGAACAGCAGCGCGTGGCCATAGCCCGCGCACTTTCTACAGGCGCAAAAGTCATATTGGCAGACGAGCCTACGGGTAATCTGGATGTGGCCAATGGCGAGGCTGTTATAGCCATTCTGCGGCATCTGGCCCACGAACAGGGCTATTGTGTAATAGTAGTAACCCACAGCTTGGATATAGCAGAAACAGCTGATGTGGTGTATCGCATGTCTGATGGAATGATACGGCAGGTGGTGCTATAGTTGTTTAACCCAAAAACCAACACAACAAACTTGTCTTTTTACATCAGGGCCACGTCAGCTCCTCCTTATGTGCCCTTGGGCACACTGCGTCGTCGCTTCCTTGCCCTGATGCAAAAATCCTGCGTTTCTTGTATCGGTTTTTGGGTTAAACAACTATATAATTTTATTTTCGACGACAGGCACAAACAGAAGGTCCTATAGCATATGATGAAGAGCGGTGTTAACAGCACAGCTCTTTTTAAATTGTACCAAATCTCCCACAGCCCAAAGTACATAATACGGCAACAACGATACGGCCTGTTATGTGGGAGGTGTACCATGGGAAATTCTCCCAGAAGACCAAAGAGAGGCACAAAAAAACAGGAATACTCCAATGCCGCCGTAAGCTCCTATCCCAGGCCGCTTTCGGCCGAAGATGAAAGCCGCTACATCAGCCAATACGAAAACGGGGATGCCGCACAAAAGAAACAGGCCAAAGACACCCTGGTAGAGCGCAACCTGCGCCTGGTGGCCCACATAGTAAAAAAATACAACCACCCCGAAACAGAAGACCTAATATCCATAGGCACAATAGGCCTGATAAAAGGCATAGCAAACTTTGATAGCGAAAGGCAGGTGAAGCTATCCACCTATTGCTCCCGCTGCATAGAAAACGAAATCCGCATGTACCTGCGCTCCTCAAAGAAGCATAATGGCGATGTGTCCATACACGAATCCATTGGCAGCGACAAGGAGGGCAACAGCATTACACTAGAAGACCGCCTGGCCGACGATAGTGAGGATTTGACCGACATAGTAGACCTAAAGATCCAGGTGAAATTTCTGTACGACAGGCTGCGCGACACATTGACCGAGCGGGAGCGGGAGATTGTGGAGCTGCGCTATGGCCTGGCCAGCGGCAAAGAGGTGACACAAAGAGAAATTGGTGAGATGCTGGGCATTTCGCGCAGCTATGTGTCTCGCATAGAAAAAAAGGCATTAGAAAAGCTGTTCGACGAATTTAAAAAGAGCGAAGAGAAAAAACCGTGCCCTTGGTATTATTGAGGGCACGGTTTTAGATTGACGACAAGCCCCACAACCCTGTCACCTCGGGCCAAGCCCGAGGCACCCCAATCTAATTTGATGAAAAAACTGCCAAAACCAGTCCGTGTCTGTCATCCTTAATCTATCGTTCCGAATTAATAATGTACAGCCGTATGGTAGGCGAGCTGTGCTCGCCCTATTACTATTGTTTTGATTGCAAGTTGATATTAACAGTATTTTCCTAGAATTAGATTGCCGTGAGCCTGGGGTGACGGTTTGTGAGGCCTTGGGGTTTTGTTATTGATGCCTAATTATCTCCGCCAAGCCAAACAGCAGCGGTGCCACGCCCTTGCCGTCGTTGTCCACGCGGGGTTCGCTTATATAGTACTCGTATGTGCCATCGCGTAGCTTGTAGTCGCCCATGCCGGGCATGCCGCCCAGGCCGGATACCAATACGGTGTCTATCAGCACAGGTTTGCCGTCTTTTTCTACTAGCTTTTCGGCTATGGTGGCATCATAAATTTCTTGGCCTCTGGCAAAATAATCTTTGGGAAGCAGGCCCAGCCTTGCACCTTTCATCATAGAATACGCAATGCCCAATGTGCCGCTGGTTTCTTCGTAATTACCCTCCATATGCCCCATATCGGTCACTTGGTAGAGCATCTTGTTTGGGCTAAGGAATTTTAACATGGCATCCAGCATGTCTTTTAGGTGCGCACCTAGGGTTTGTCGCTCCTTGGTCAGCTCAGCATCCAGTTTTTCTGCTGTGTCCACCAGCGACATCGCATACCAGCCCATGGCTCTGCTCCAAAAATGCGGGCTTAGGCCGGTTTGTTTGTCGGCCCAAAACATGTCCTTGCTTTCGTCGTAGCCATGGTAAAACAGGCCTGTCTCCGGGTCGCGCAGTAGCCTAAAGGTGTTTTCAAATTGATTGATGCTGTCTTTGTAGACTTTTTTGTCGCCAAAGACCATATCGTATTCCACATAGAAGGGCTGGCCCATATATAGGCCATCCAGCCATATTTGGTATGGATAAATCTCTTTGTGCCAAAAATTGCCTTCGTTTGTGCGTGGGTGGCCTTCCAGCTGCTTATACAGCAGGTCTGCGGCTTTGCGATATTTCTCTTCGCCTGTAGCGCGGTATAGGTCAAACAGCACCTTGCCGCCATTTACATGGTCTATATTGTATTCCTCCAGGTCGTAGCCCGAAATATCGCCATCGGGCTGCACATAGTGGTCTACATATTTTATAACAAGCTCTAGGTAGGCCTTGTGCTGCGTAGCAAGATACAGGTCCATTGCGCCTTTGTACATGCAGCCGTCCACATAGTCCCATCTGTGGTTTTTGGGCTTGCTGTGCCACGCGGGTTTTTCCGGTGTGCCGTCGTCAAACATGCTATGCGCCAGTTTTAGCACATTTTCGTATTTTTTATCCATTATTTTCACCTCGCAGTATTAATTATGCAGGCAGTTGCATCCAACCGCATCGCCATGCCAAAAGGCAGCGATGCCGTGGGCAGGATGTGCCCGCAGGGGAAATTGTATATACTTGGTACTTTTAAATTCAAATTATGCAAAATTTCGCTGATGCTAAGGCTATGGGCGGGGTCTATAGGGTCGCAATTTGTAAAGTCCCCAAAAATAACCCCTGCGCTTTGGTCGAATTTACCGGCCAGTCGCCAGCCGTTTAACATTCTATCCACCCGAGGCGGGTTTGTGCCCACTTCTTCTATAAAAAGGATTTTGCCACGGGTATCCAGCTCGTAGGGCGTACCCATTAGGGCAGAAAGACTGGAGAGATTGCCGCCGCATATTGCGCCCTCGGCTATGCCGCCCACAAGGGTCTTTGTGCTATGGCCCTCGGGCAGCGGTATTTCGCCGGTATCCACCGGGCTTAACACAAGCTGCGCCAGCAAACCCAACGTATAGGCATCAGCCTGTGCAAAATTAAGCTCTGCCGCCATGGGGGTGTGATATGTGGCCAGCCCCCGGTTGTTTAGCGCGGCATGCAAAGCCGATATATCGCTATACCCACAAAAGAACTTGGGGTTTGCCATTGCCGTATCAAAATCAATTCTATCCAGCACCATTGCCGCACCATTGCCGCCCCTAATGCAGAATATACCGGCAATAGAAGCATCTGCGAAGGCCCAGTTAACATCGGCGGCGCGGGTGGCATCTGTGCCCGCCAGGTGGCCATACATACTGCGGCAGCTTTCGCCTACCACGGGCTCTAGGCCCAGGCTTTCTACATAGGCCACGGCATAGTCCAGCCGCTCCACAGAAAGTATGGGGCTGGATGGCGCGATTAGGGCCACCCTATCACCGGGTTTAAGTGGTTTAGGAAAAATCATGTGTCACCTCCACATTCGGCAAAAGGAGAGGGGGAAGAGAGAAATTTTCTCTCTTCCCCCGTGGTAAGATATCGTCTTGCCTTGTTAACTAATTTATTGACCAAGTACGTTTTCGATGTATTCATTCATTGCTTCATTAAGAGCATCTGCCCACATATCCAGCAGTTCTTGTACGGTGATTACGCCCAACAGAGCCTCCTGAATAGCAGGGCCTGCAACGTTGTTGTTGATAGGGGCAAAATCTGGCAAGAATTGTGGCACACCGAAGTTTGTTGTAACAGGAGAATTGATTGCACCTGTCATTGTAGCAATATGCAGAGCATCGTTAAACCATGCATCGTCCATAACTCTGATGTTAGATGGCAACTGACCCAGGGTTTGGTTCCATTCGCTGTTGTTTTCTGCATTAACCATCCATGTTAGAAATTCGAAAGCAGCTTCTGGATGCTCGGTGCCTGCAAAGATGCTGTAGCCATGCACAGATGTAGATAGGTTGCGCGTGCCAAGACGGCTGAAAGGCATTGGGATAGCTTCGAACATGTCATAGCTATCAAAGGCATCTACATGGTTTTGGTAGGAGCCCAGATTGTGAATCATGCTGCCGGCAATACCTGTGCCGAAGTTTGCAGTAATTTCCATATGGCCGGCTGTAAGATCGCCCTCCGGAGTATGTGTGCCGTATAGGGCAAAGTATCTTTCAAGGAAAGCCACATTGTGTGGTCTGTTAATTGTGGCTACGCCATTTTCGAAAGAAGGCTCGCCGCTGTAGCTGTGAATCATTTCAAACATTGTTGCAGCTGCGCCCGGGCCGCCTCTTAGGGTATGGCCAAAGCGGGTTTGTGCCGGGTCTGTCATTGCTTCTGTTGCAGCAAAGAAATCATCCCAAGTCCATTCTTGTTGGTTGGTAAAACCAGCGTCTGCAAGCCAGTCTGCACGCACCCAGATTGTATGGGTGTTAGATGTAGCAGGCAGCATGTAAAGACCGCCATGTGCATCCAGGTTTCTAATTTCGTCCATAAGGGCAGGAACCATTTCGCCTTGTGCGCCCCAGCCCGGAAGATGCGGGTCTAGCTGCAATAGTGCATTGCGCAGAACAAGCCCTGCAACCCAGCCGTGCATAAGGTCTGTTACATCTGGTGTTTCGTCTGCCGCTATGGCAACATTGATTCTGTTAAGTGCATCGTCTTGCGGAATCGGCACATATTCAACATAAATGCGGTCTTGAGACGCATTAAATGCTTGAACATGGGCAGAAAGTACAGGAAGACGGATAGGGTCGGAATTGATAACCCAATAGGTAAGGTGGATAACTTCTGCTGGCTCTTCTGTTGCTGCCGGTTCTGGTGTTGGGGTTGCTTCGGCTGCTGCCGGTGGTGGTGTTGGTGTGTCTGCTGGTGCTGCTGCCTCTTGGCCGCCACAGGCTGCTATGATGAACATAGCTACGAGGGCAATAGCGAAGAAAGCAATTTTTTTGAAATTGGACATGATTTTTTGCTCCTTTCTTGGTTAAAGCATGTTTTTGATTGTTTTTCTATATTCAATTATATGTTACCGATATTAGCGGGCGGGCATTCCCTACCCTTTTACAGACCCGGCAGCCAAACCGGATACTAGATATTTCTGTAGATATACAAACATCAACAAAGCAGGTGCTAGGGCTATCATACTTCCTGCGGCCAGTATGCCGTGGTTTGCTGTGTATTCGCCTATTACGGCGCGCAGGCCTATTGGCAGGGTGAAATTTGTGCGGCTTGTCATAAACATAAAGGCATAGAGGAATTCGTTCCAAACCCCTACGAAGGAGAAGGCCGCGGTGGCCACAAGGCCGGGTAGCAGTAGCGGCAGCACCGTGCGCATTATCGCGCCTATTTTGCTGCAACCGTCTATCCAGGCGGCTTCTTCTAGTTCTACAGGTATGCCGGTTACAAAGCCGCGCATTAGTATGGAGTTAAACGAGAGCTGCATTGTTGTGTTGATGATAACCAGCGAAAAATGGTTGTTTAGCAGTCCCATATTTCTAAAGATTATAAACAGCGGCAGTATAAGCATGGCGGCTGGCAAAAACTGGGTTGTTAGCATCATAAACATAAAGAAGTTTTTGCCTTTAAATTTAAAGCGGCTAAGGCTGTAGCCCACAAATACCGAAAAGAATGTGATGAGCACAACGCTGACAACAGCCACATACAAGCTATTTTGGAAATACATAGAAAAGCCAACAACATCCCAGGCGGTTATAAAATTGATGATGGTAGCCGGGTTTGGTAAATACGCTATGGGCAGAGACACGATGTCTGATTCGTTCATTAGCGATGTGCGTACGGTCCAATACAACGGAAAGAGGACAAACACAAGGATTAATATCATTGGCAGATAAAACAAAAAGACATTTTGTGTTATCTTAATGGCTTTAAGCTTATTCATCCCCTATTCCTCCTTTCCAAAGCGGCTGGCTTTTAGGTACACAACGGCAAAGATAAGGAGTATGAAGAATGAAACCGCAGCAAGGGCAGAGCCATAGCCAAAGTTTTGGTCGGTTACGGCGGTGTTAACGATGTACATGGTTAGTGTTGTTGTTGCCCGGGCCGGGCCGCCGCCTGTAAGGTTCATTATAAGGTCAACGGCATTAAATTCCCAAACCGTGCGAAGCAGCGTTGCAAGTATAATGGATTCTTTAAGATGGGGCAGGGTTATATACATAAATTTTTGTATGCCATTTGCGCCGTCTACATCGCAGGCTTCGTATATATCGCCCGATATGGTTTGCAGCCTAGCCAAAATCATGATGGCAAAAAACGGGATGCCGCGCCAAACACCTGCTACAACCACGGAGCCAAACACAAAATTAAGGTTGGCAAGCCAGGCTATTTGGCTTTCTATAATGCCCAGATCCATTAATACAGCATTTATAACACCTACGTGCTGGTGGTACATCATGCTCCACATCATAGCTGTTAAAACGCCGGATATAGCCCATGGATAGAACATAATGGTGCGCACAAGGCCTCTAAAGCGGAAGGCTCTGTTTAGCAGCAAAGCCACTATCATACCAAACAGCAACTGGAAACCCACCTGTGCTAGAACCCATTGCAGGGAAACAACAAGGCTAGAACGAAACACGGTATCGTTTGTAAAGATATTGATAAAATTGGTAAAACCTGCCGGGCCGTCGTTCCAGGGCCGCATCATGTTATGATGCTGAAAGGCCGAGACAAATACATTGCCAACGGGATAGAACAAAAACACCGCAATAAGGATTATAGCGGGCGCGATGAACAGATACGCAAGAAAACCCTCTCTTTCAAACAGGGATTTTCCAGATGAACGTTGCCTGGGTTCTGTCACTTTTTCCATATGCATCCCCTTCCTCTCAAACTTACGAGGTCATTATAACTGAAAACCACAAAAAAGTTAATGAAAATTTTTATGATTTTGTGAAAAATTATTAGGATATATTTACTTTGGCCAGGACATGCTGTACAATAAATATAGTGAATGGGGGTAAAAACATGTCCGGAAACCGCATTGTGCGCACATATATCACTATATTTCTTGTGCTAATTGCCATTCCTATATTATTTATCCTTTTTTTGCTCAATAATATGTATGCAAACACGCTTATTAGCATATCGGCAGAAGAGCGGCAGCTTTCTTTGGCTAATATCAGCACATCTATTGGCAACGAGATGCGTCAGAGGCGGCTGGCGGCTATTAATGTGGCTGTAGACCTTGATATTTTGCGGGTGGCAAACCAATGGAACGATGCGTCGGAGGGGCTGGCGCGGTATATGCTGGCGGCAGAGCTGCGCACAAGGCTAAACCAGCCTATACTGCTGATAAACGAATACGAAGCCATAGCATTTTATTTTAGAGACAGCAACAATGTGTATACCTTTGGCGAAAGCGCGCCTGTTTTGGCAGAGCATGCCGCCTACGCCCCCTGGCATGCTGCCGCATTGCGAAACCCGGGGCGGCTTATTACATATTCTGCCATCCATTACGATGGCGGACGCATGGCCATGTCCTTCGCTATCCACCCGGGGGCTTTAATACCCAATAATGATGTAGAAGTAATATATTTTAGATTTTTGGTCAATTTTATTCGAGACTATAATTTAGACGCAGGAAACACAATTATTGCTGATAGCGCGGGCTATGTCATTTATAGTTCGCTGGACTATCAAACAGGCGAGCATTTGCGTGATTTTCCGCAGATTTTGGCGGCATCCGGGATGCCATCGTCGGTGCAAACCATTGATGGCGAGCAGGTTCTTGTAACCACAGCCAATATACGCTCTACAAATTGGCGCATAATACACATAGACCATTACAGCCAGATACTGGACCAGGTGGCTGGCATTACCGTATATGGCTATTTGGCCGGCAGCGCATTTTTGCTGTTGTTTGTCATGTTTTCCCTGTTGTTTTACAAAAAAATCGTAAAACCCTCCACAATGCTGGAGCTGCAAGCCATGCAATATCAAATAACACCGCATTTTATTATCAATACCATGAATTCCATAAAGATAATGGCCATGATATCCCGCCAAAGCAATATAGAAAAAATGACAGAAGCCTTTATGCGCCTGCTTTCTGCCGTACTAGGCAAAAAAGGCACCCAAAGCAGCGTGGCAGAAGAGATAGAGAATATAAAACACTATATACATATAATGAAGGTGCGCTTTGGCGATAAATTCGATGTAGAATATGATATAGACCCGGAGATTCTGGATTTAACCATACTTAGCTTCCTATTGCAGCCGGTGGTAGAAAATTCCATAATCCATGGCTTTAATGAGATTGATTTTGGTTGCATGATATACATAAAGGGCTATCGCAAAAAGGACAGGCTGTTTTTGGAGATACGCGACAACGGCACAGGTATGACGGAGGAAAAGGCGAAAAAGGTGCTTTCGCAAAATCAAGAGAACGGCAAGGGGTTTTTGAGCATGGGGGTTTATAATGTTAATAGGCGAATAAGGCTTAATTATGGCAGAAGCTATGGACTGAACATAAAAATAGAGCCCAATGACCATACATGCGTAATCTTCGAACTGCCCGCTATAGAATCGTAGGGGCGAGCTGCGCTCGCCTGTTCTTATACAGAAAGGACGACAAAATTGATAAAAGTAATGATAGTAGACGACGAAGAAATAATCCATCTGGGCCTACAAGCCCTGGCGGACTGGGAAAGCTACGGCTTTTCCCTATGCCACGACGCCGCAAATGGCCATGCCGCGCTGGAACTGCTGGAGGCGCACAACGATATAGGCATTGTGCTGGTGGATTTGCAAATGCCAAAGATGGACGGTATGCAATTTTTGGAAGAAATTAATCGCAGGGGCATAAAGCAGCAGCGCGACCTAGAAATAATCGTGCTTTCTGCCTATGATAGATACGACCTGATACGCCAGGCCTTTCGTCTTGGGGTGTCTGATTATATTGTAAAATTCGAGATGAACAAAGACGAGATACTAAAACAGCTGCAAGCCGCCGCCGCGCGCCTGGAAAAGCCCTATGCCGCGCAGAAGGATATAGCCGAAGATAAAAATGATAGGGCCAATGATATTTTGGCCAAAGCCCTGATGGGTGAGGGTTTGCCAGAGCTGCCGGATGCCAGAGAGTATGTGTATTTCTCTGTAGCATCTGTGCTACCGGACAATCCCGCAGAATTTACCGACCAGTTGCCGCTAATGCGCAGTATTGCCAAAGACCTGGCATCCCAGGATCTATGTGTGGATATTGCAGGGCTTTCCGCAAGCGAGGCCGGTATGCTTTTTGCCTTTAAAGCCAAAAGCAGAAGCGCAAATGAAAGAGAGCTAGAGGCCGTGCTGCGCAAGTTTCACAGCTATCTTAAAAATTATATGAACCTGCAAGTTACTATAGGCGTGGGCAATGTTGTATCCGACCTGACAGGTGTACGAGACGAATACGCGAGAGCCAAACAAAATGCCGACATGCGCTTTATGCTGGGCCGCAGAAAAATTATTTTTCCGCGGGATACCATGGGTATTGTAAGCCGCGATATTGGCAGTATGGCCGGGCTTTCGCGCAAACTTATTGCCGCATTGCGCAGCGGAGACGAAAGCGCGCTGGCCGCCGGGCTAGAGGCGGTTTTTGAGACCATGAGCCAGTATAATCCGGAGCGTATTGACAAGATTTTTCCATATTATTTCGAGGTGCTATTTTCTGTGATGCTGTATTTGGACGAGATTGATGCAACAGCAGAGGATGTCTTTAGGCGCAATGTGAATTTTTACGAAGAAATACATAAATGCACAACCCGGGACGAGCTGAATAATTGGGTGCGCAATATAGTCCGCTGGATTGCGGAATATCTGCGGGATAGGTCCGGCAGCGCAAGCAGGCCTGTCAATATGGCTAAGGATTTTATACTACGCAACTTTTTTGATAAGACCCTATCGCTACGCATGGTAAGCTCCTATGTGGGCATTAGCGAAAACCACCTTAGCAGTATTTTTACGAAACAAACGGGCCAGACCTTTACGGAATATGTAACTGAATTGAGAGTTGAAAAGGCCAAGGGGCTGCTACGAGAAACCAACCTAAAGGTCTACGAAATAGCAGAAAGCGTGGGCTTTGCAAATGCCGAGTATTTTAGTAAGATTTTTAAGAAGGCTACTGGAAAGAGCCCTAATAGATTTGTGGCAAAATCACCGTAGGGGCGGCTTTATGCCGTCCCTTTGCAATACCCATTAATTTACAATATTTTTTTCTTGACATAATGTGCGACATACTGTATAATGTGTTATAGATTAATACGGAGGTGAAGATAATGTCCAAAGACGATTTAGTTTCCGGTTTTTTGCAAGAAATACGCCGGGGCACGGTGGTTTTGTGCGTGCTGGCCAAGCTTGCGCAGCCGCAATATGGCTATAATCTCGTGGCAGACCTGGCCGAAAGCGGCATAAGCATAGAGGCAAACACCCTATATCCCCTGCTGCGGCGGCTAGAGGCGCAAAAGCTGCTGGAAAGCGCGTGGAACACAGATGCCGCCAAGCCACGCAAATACTATGCTACAACCAATTTCGGCAAAGATGTTCTTGCCGAACTAACAACACATTGGCACAGCACCATGCAAAGCATGAATAAAATTTTGGAGGAGAAAATACAATGAAAAACGAATTAAAAGAACGCTATATCTACGCGGTTTGCCGCCACTTGCCCGCAAAGACGCAGGCAGATGTTTCTAAGGAACTGGGCGGCCTGATATCAGAAATGCTAGAAGAAAGAACCGCAAACCGCACAGCGGATGAAAACGACCTAAAGGCCGTGCTGGCAGAGCTGGGCGCACCGGAAGAGCTGGCCCTAAAATATTGCGACAACAGGCGTACTGCGCTTATCAGCGGCGCGTATTATCTAACATACATGCATGTTCTGCGCATGGTACTGCCAATTGTCGTGGGCGGCATGTTAGGCCTGGGCATTATTGGCCAAATCTTTAACATGGGCGATGTGATTGACATAAATATGATGCTGTTTTTCAACATCACATTCGGCTTTGGCTCAATTTTACAAATTATTACAGGCGCAATTGGTACTGGCATTATGGCCTTTGCTATCATCACCATTATTTTTGCCATAATGGAATACAAGAAAACCGACCTGCACGATGGCGACATACTTTCCAGCCTGCCGGATGTGCCGGACGAAAGATGGCGTATAAGCCGTGGCGAGACCCTCTTTGGCATCGTAATGTCCGTTGCTGTTGTAATAGTGCTTTTGGGCTATCCCCATATCTTTTCGGCACGTATGGATGGTGTTTGGATACCAGTTTTTGACATTGACGTGCTTCGCGGCCTTTGGCTACCCATCATCACCTGGGCTGTCTTTGGTATTTTTGCAGAGATTGTGGCATTGATAGAAGGCCGCTACACCATGCGGCTGGCAACGGTTACATTGATTGCAAATGTAGTAATTGTCCTTTGCGCCATAAGCATTTTTGCAGGCGACAATATAATGAACCCCGATTTTCTTAACTTCTTGGACATAACCCTGGCGGATTTTGATGTGTTCATTCTCACAGATGCCTTGGCGCGGGGGCATTTGGTTTTGCTGGGGATAATAATTATAGTGGCTGCTGCAGAAACCATTGCTGCCTTTGTTAAGGCTATTTTGGCTAGGCAGTAAAGGGCTTAAAGATCTGTCATCCTGAGCACAGCAAAGGATCTTCCACATTGAATTAAGATCCTTTGCGGAGTTTGCCCTGCGGCATTTTGTCAAGGATATTTTCAAGTAAGTCCATTGACATATTCATGCCATTTGCGTATAATAATAACCATTAGGGTAGAGATACCCACTTGAAAAGTGCCCTGCCACTTTAAGCGCAGATTATTTATGAAAGGTGCGTCACTATGAGACTTGTCGTAAACAGTTGTAACTTTAAACTGTCGGAGGAAGAGTACAGAGAATATGTGACACGAAACTTTTATTTTCGAGCAATGAATCAACAAGAAGCGGAAGAAATAGCGAATGATTGGAAATATGAAGATGTATACTCTTTTTATGACATTTCCGCTGATGAAGAGGATTATGCTGAATTTGTAAATGAAGAGAAGCGAGCTGATAAGTATTTCTCATATTATCTAAATGATAAATTGGTAGCTTGGTATACTCTTGATGTTTTAGAAAACAACAATATCGAATTGGGATTGGGCATAAAGCCAAGCTCTACAGGGAAGGGGTTTGGCTTTCATTTTGTAAACGCTGTAATGGTTCATGCCGCTTCTATGCATTGTGTACATAGCTTTGTATTATCGGTAGCATCATTTAACCAACGAGCCATTAAAGTTTATGAAAAGGCGGGTTTTGTTAAAACTGAAATCTTCATGCAAGAAACGAACGGCGGTAGCTACGAATTTTTGAGAATGATGAGAAATATTGAAAAGTAATATGCGTTTGCAACAACCACACCCGCAGGGAGCGCATTAATGCGCTCCGCAGATCTAAAAGTCAAAACCATTTAACCGCGAATAGCGCGAATGAACGCGAATAAGATCAAAAGCAATAAATCTTTTATTCGCGTATATTCGCGCTATTCGCGGTTAAATGGTTTTTGGTTTTAATAATCAGGGGATTCCGGGTCTAGCCCGGAATGACGGTTTGTAGGGCTTTGTCATCCTAAGCGTAGCGAAGGATCCTTCACTTCGTTCAGGATGACAGATAGAGACTTATTTTGGCAGTATCGCTTTCAAATTAGATTGATGTGTTCCGGGCTTGGCCCGGGGTGACAGTATGTGTACGAGAGTCCTGTTATATATTACCCGCCGCATAGCTACCGTCTTCTGCAAAAGTTATCGTATAGCGTTCGGTTGTAAAGCGTATAATCAATAGCGTCGGGTCGTCTACCCCGCTCCAATGCGGGCCGCCATCAAAAAACGGAAGCCAATTTTCTTTTTTTGTTTCCATGTCGGTTAATGCCTCGGCTGTGCCAACGAGATTGATTGTGTACGCGCTGGAATTTATGCATACGCAGGCCTTGTTGTTTTTACTGATTCGTTCGGCATACGGCCTATCCGTGGCCGTGTTAAATGTCAGCCAGTTCATGCCATCAGCTTTTGTAATACAAAATGTGGTGGCAGAAGGATAGCCGTTTTCATCAATAAGTGAAAGTGCGGCGTAACCCTCCATGCCGCCCAGCTTGTACTCTGTCATCGAATTGATAAGTTCGTTTGCTTTTTTAACAACATCTTGATTCATTTTCATTCTCCTTTTTCTCTTGTCATAATTACCCTTCAAGGGCCATTGTCTCTGTTATGCTTTTAGGAATTTCTATCCCCGTTGCATAGCAAAAAGCTATTATTTGACCAATATGCATATTTTCATGTCCCACCATCATCGAAATAATCTGATGCACGTTTCGCTTATCGCCATAGTAATCCATGATTTCTGTTCCCTTTAAGGTTTCAAGGGCTTTTTCAAACTGGGCATCAAGTTCTGCCATTTTTTCTACAATATCCCGTGTCGGCATATTTACATAATTATATTCTTCTTCATACGCCAATTTATCCGTACCTAAAGAGTTTACAACATCCCTTTGAAACAAGGTCAGCTCGTAGGCCTGTAGGCGTATGGTATTTAGCTTCTTTCTCGGCAGTTTTTTATCAAGGTCTGCATCGCTTAGCTCGTTTAAAAACCCCAAAGTAATGCTTCGCGTTTCATTCCAGTCTGCCAAAAGAGCCTTTAGTGATTCAATCATGTTCTTGCCTCCGTTCGTTTTATATTAGCATATCACATTAAATATGACAACACCCTGTCCTATTTCGGCCAAAGATAAAAAAGATTTCGATGACAAAACAATTACAATTGTGTGATAGGTTTGACGGTACGTTGAATTTGAGGTATAATAATAGGTCCATGTCAATATTATATCACTACAAATTCTAATGAAAGGAGGTTTTAACATGACAGACAAAAATGCTTCACTATTCGTTAATATTTCATTGCGCAACATGCGCCGGAGGGGATTTGTATTTTAACACTAAAGCGTTTACGCAAGCTTTTAAAGGGCAATACGTGGCTGTTCGCGCTGGGCATTAGCTTCCAGGCCGGCTCTGCCCTTTCCAATATGGCAGCACCACTTGTTACCAGTATTGTGATAGACATGCTGCGTGGCGATGTGGTTGTACCAAGCGTCCTGGTTGCCTGGCTGGTTAACCTATTGGGCGGCTTGGAAGCCTGGCGGGAAAACATATGGCTTGCGGCTATTGCATTTTGCATTTTTCAATTTTTTGTTGCTATTTGCGTTTTTGGTCGTCAGCGGTCTATGGCTTTGGGCGGCGAAAACACAGCAAAGCGTATGAAAGACAGACTGTATAACCATATACAAAAATTGCCATACAACTATCATGTTCATGCAAAAACAGGAGACCTAATACAGCGTTGCACATCGGATGTAGAAACCACGCGCCGCTTTTTGCAGCAGCAGCTTGTAGATGTTGCCCGGGCGTTGTTTTTCCCCGGTTTCGCGCTGGTGGTAATGCTTTCTATTAATGCCACATTAACATTTGTGGCCATGGCATTTTTGCCGATAATTTTTATATTTTCTTACATATTCTTCAAGAATGTGCGCAGGGTTTTTAAGCAGGCAGAGGAGGCCGAAAGCGAGCTTACCACCGTTTTGCAAGAAAGCATCACAGGCGTGCGCGTTGTGCGCGCCTTTGGCCGTGCGCGCTTTGAGGTGGACAAATTTATTGGCAAAAACAACGAGTTTAGGGGTCTTCAGTTCAAGCAAATGCGCTATTTGTCTTGGTATTGGTCTTCTTCGGACATCTTGTGCCTTACCCAGGTTCTGCTGGTCTTTACCGTCGGCATCATTTTTGCCTACAATGGCACTATCACCGCCGGCGAACTGCTCGTTTTCAATATCAACACAGGTATGATGGTTTGGCCTGTGCGCCAGTTGGGTCGTGTGCTTTCGGACCTTGGGCGTATGCAGGTTGCCTTAGAGCGCGTGTATGAAATTCTGGACACGCCTGCGGAAAAGGACACTCCAGGTGCTGTAGCCCATGATTTGCGCGGCGATATTGTATTTAACAACGTGGATTTTGCATACGAAAGCAGTCAAGACCGCAAGATTTTCGATAAGCTCTCTTTCACAGTCAAAAAAGGTGAGACCATAGCTATTTTGGGTGCAACTGGGGCTGGCAAATCCACCCTGATGCACACTTTGCTGCGCCTTTACGACTACGCCGATGGGTCTATCACCATAAACGGCAAAGAGCTGCGGGATATCTCCAAAGACCACCTGCGCGAGAAGGTAGGCATTGTGCTGCAAGAGCCTTTCTTGTATTCCAAAACCATACAGCTTAATTTAGAAATGGCCAAGGATAATGTAACCAAAGACGAGGTTGTAGAGGCCACAACCACCGCTAGTGCCCATGGGTTTATAGAGGAATTTGAAGACGGCTATAACACCATGGTGGGCGAGCGGGGCGTTACACTAAGTGGCGGCCAAAAGCAACGCGTGGCCATTGCGCGCACCCTAATAAAAAACAGCGAAATGCTGATTTTTGATGACTCCCTTTCGGCTGTAGACACAGAAACAGATGCGCAAATTCGCGCGGCTTTGGACGAACGCGCTAGCGATGTCACCACCTTCATTATCTCTCAGCGCATTACAACGTTGATGGATGCCGACCGTATTTTTGTAATAGAAGGCGGCAAGCTGACGGATGAGGGCACCCACGATGTGCTGCTAAGCCGCGATGGGCTTTACAAGCGCATTTGGGATATTCAGTCTATGCTAGAGCAGGACTTTGAAAAGGAGGGCGATGCGTAATGGATAATTATTTTGAAGAGCAGGATTATACCAAGTCTTTTGACGCGCGCCTGTGGAAAAAGATTTTGCAGTTTTGCAAAAAATACAAAAAAGGCTTTGTGCTGTTGTTTGGATTTTCGGCATTGCTGGCCATTAATGGCGCGATTTTTCCGCAGTTTACTGGCTATGCCATAGACAATTTTGTGGGCGCAAGGGATTTAACCAACCTGCCCGTATTTGTAGCTTTGTATGCCGGCCTTATTATCTTTCAGGCTATCACCGTATTTGCTTTTATATACGTTGCGGGGCGAATAGATACCGATATTAGCGCGGATGTGCGCGAGGCGGCTTTTCACAAGCTGCAAAACCTATCGTTTTCGTATTTTGATAATACCCCGGTGGGTTGGATTATGGCGCGGCTAACATCCGATACCTTTAGGCTGGGCGAAATTGTGTCCTGGGGCGTAGTAGACATTGTACACGGCATTTTCATGATGCTGGCCTTTATAGTCTTCATGCTGTTTACAGATGTGCGCCTAACCCTTGTTATGCTTGCAATTGTGCCATTTTTGATTGTTGCCTCTATCTATTTTCAAAAGAAAATACTGGCAGCGCATAGGGAAAGTCGCAAGCTAAACAGCAAGATAACAGGCGCGTACAACGAGGGCATAACGGGTGCTAAAACCACAAAAACCCTGATACGCGAGCAAAAGAATTTCGAGGAATTCGAGGAGCTATCCGGCAGCATGCGCAAGGCCAGCATAAGGGCCGCCACATATGGCGCAATGTACTTCCCTATCATCATGTCCCTTACGGGCATTGGGGTCGCGCTTATTATTGGCGAAGGCGGCTCATCTGTTTTGCGCGGCGCGATATCTCTGGGGACCCTGACCATCTTTATCTCTTATGTGTTACAGATGTCGGAGCCCATTATGGAGATTGTGCGGGTACTATCCGAAATGCAGGCGGCCCAAGCCAGCGCAGAGCGCACGGTTTCGCTGCTGGAAGCAGAACCGGATGTGGTGGACCGCGAGGATGTAATAGAAAAATACGGCGATTTTGAAAATCCCAAGCCCGAAACCTGGAACAAGATAGAAGGGCGCATAACCTTTAAGGATGTGTCCTTCCACTACAAAACAGGCGAAAAGGTGCTTTCGCATTTTGACCTGGATGTGAAGCCCGGCGAAAAAATCGCACTTGTAGGCGAAACAGGCAGCGGCAAATCCACCATTGTGAATTTGCTATGCCGCTTTTATGAGCCAACAGAGGGCACAATCCTGATAGATGGCATGGACTATCGGGAGCGGCCGCAGATTTGGCTGCAAAGCAACCTGGGCTATGTGCTGCAAGCACCCCACCTGTTTTCGGGTACTGTGCGGGACAATATCCGCTATGGCAAGCTGGAAGCAACCGACGACGAAGTTACAGAAGCCGCAAAAATTGTGGATGCCTATAATTTTATCATGAAAATGGAAAAAGGCTTTGACAGCGATGTGGGCGAAGGGGGCGGCAGGCTTTCTACAGGCGAAAAACAGCTGGTTTCCTTTGCGCGGGCCATCATAAAAGACCCGGCCATATTTGTGCTGGATGAAGCCACAAGCAGTATCGACACACAAACAGAAGCAAAGATACAGTCCGCTATTTTCAAGATATTAGAAGGGCGCACAAGCTTTATTGTGGCCCATCGCCTATCTACCATTCGTTTTTGCGACCGCATTTTGGTTATAGACGAAGGCAAGATACTGGAGATGGGCACCCACAAAGAGCTGCTGCGCAACCGCGGGCATTATTATAACCTTTACACAAACCAATTTAAAAAAGAGGCCGAAAGCCGTATACTGGGCGTGTAGGCCATATGTCATCCTGAGCATAGCTCAGGATGACAGCATCTGAGGAGGATAACAATCTATGAAATTTTCACAAATGCCGTACGAAAGACCTGCTTTTGAGGAGCTAAACGCGAAGTTTCATAATATACTTGCGCGTTTTAAGGCCGCAGGCAATGCAAAGGAATGTTTTGCCGCATACAAAGAATATGACGAGCTTTACGGCGAATACGACACAGTATCCACCCTTGCATGGGTCAGAAATTCCTTGGACACAACAGATGAGTTTTACAATGCCGAAAAAGAGTTTTGGGACGAAACCGAGCCAATGTTGGAGGAGGTTATTAAAGAATTTACCGCCGCATTGCTAGAATCGCCATTTAGATCCGAAATGGAGGCAAAATGGGGTTCTCTTATGTTTTTGAATGCAGAGATAGAGCGCAAGACTTTTAAGCCAGAGATTATAGCGGATCTGCAAGCAGAAAATGCTCTAAGTACCCAATATGATAAGCTTATAGCCTCTGCGCAAATCGAGTTTGACGGCAAGACGCTTACACTATCCGAAATTTATCCATATAGCGAGCATCCCGACCGCACTATGCGCAAAGCCGCACAAGCGGCCACCGCAAAATGGTATATGGGCAATGCAGCACAGCTGGATGAAATTTACGACAAGATGGTGAAGCTAAGAACCGAGATTGCCAAAAAGCTGGGCTACAAGAGCTTTGTAGAGCTTGGGTACTACCGCATGGGCAGAAATTGCTACGACCAAGACATGGTTGCAAAATTCCGAGATGGCGTGGCGAAGCATATTGTGCCAATTGTTACACAACTGAAAAAGGAGCAGGCCGCACGCATTGGCGTAAATACCATCAAGGTCTATGACCAGATGTTTGAGTATCCCGATGGCAATGCAAAGCCCGTGGGCACTCCGGATGATATCTTTGCACATGCAAAAAAGATGTACCATGAGCTTTCGCCAGAGACAGCCGATTTCATTGACTCTATGATGGAGCGCGACCTGTTTGATGTGCTAACCCGCCCAGGCAAAAGCGTTGGCGGCTATTGCACCTCTTTCCCAAAATACAAGGTGCCGTTTATTTTCGCCAATTTTAATGGCACAGCCGGGGATATTGATGTGTTTACCCACGAGGTTGGCCATGCCTTTGCGGCACACCTGGCCTTCGACATCTACCCATCTGCTCTGCAAGATTATTCCAGCGAAACAGCCGAAATCCACTCTATGGCTATGGAATTTTTTGCCTGGCCTTGGATGGAGGGTTTCTTCGGAGACCAAACCGATAAATACTACAACAGCCACCTGGCAGGCGCGCTAACATTCCTGCCTTATGGCGTTATGGTGGACGAATTCCAGCATACCATCTACGAAAATCCGGACATGACCCCGGCACAGCGCAACAAATACTGGCTGGAGCTGGAAGCAAAATACCGCCCATGGCTGGATTTGAAAGACGTGCCTTTCCACGAGGAAGGCCGCCGCTGGCAGGCGCAATTGCATATCTATGCTATACCGTTTTATTACATAGATTACTGCCTGGCGCAAATAATGGCCCTAAGCTTTTGGGCGCAAAACCAAACAGACCCCAAAGCTGCATGGGATAAGTACAGAAGGTTGACGGGCTTTGCGGGCACAAAGACCTTTGTAGAGCTGGTGGCGGACGCAGGTCTGCCAACGCCATTTGATGCTGATAACATCAAAACAGTAGCAGACGCCGCAACAACATGGCTTAATGGCCGCAAGTAGTTTATAAAGATTGTAAGTTGATATTAACCACAGAAAACACGGAATTGCACGGAAGAGGGGCATGGATTGCTCTCTTTAGGTTTTTCCGTGTTTTTCTGTGTTTTCCGTGGTTAAAAAATATCATTGATATTTGCTGACAAATGGTGTAGAATTATATTATGTAGACATATGTAAAATTATTGGCGGAGGTGTGAGGATGGATGTGCTTTTTTACCTGCTTTTGGGCGCATTGGTTTTTCTTGTCGCCGCTGTTTGCGTTTTGGTGGTTCTGGTTCGCAGGGGTCGGCGGGAGATGCGCCGGCTGGAGCTGGCTATAGAGGAGCGCGCAAGTGCTTTGGAACAAGAAAGCACCCTGCTTAATACTGTGATAGACGCAATACCGGATGTGCTGTTTTGCAAAGACCTGGAATCCCGTTATATTCGCATAAACAAGTCCTTTGAAGAGCTTTTTGACCTTAAACGAGAGGATTTTTTGGGCAAGACCGACGCAGGGCTGGTAATTGTCCCGGAAGATGTGTATAAAGAATGGCGCGAAGGGGATTCAAAGACGATTCGGGAGCAAAGTCACATTAGGGTCGAAGAGACTGTGACAGACGCATACGGAGCTACCCACGAGCTGGACACAATAAAGATACCGTTGTTTCAAAATGGTGAGGTTTTTGGCATATTAGGGCTTGCGCGGGACATAACACAGCACAAAGAGCTGGAAAAGCATCTGCGCGCCGCTTCTCGTGCAAAATCCGAATTTATAGCCAATATGAGCCACGAAATACGCACGCCAATGAACAGCATAGTTGGCTTTTCCGAGCTTGCCCTAGAAGGCGAAACAGACCCAAAAACCCGCACATACCTAGAGCGCATAATAGAAAATTCCCAATGGCTGCTGCAAATTATCAACGATATTTTAGATATTTCTAAGATAGAAGCCGATAGGCTAGAGCTGGAGCTGGTGCCCTTTGACCCCAGCGAGCTTTTTGTGCAATGCCAAACCAATGTTGCGCCAAAGGCCATAGAAAAAGGGCTAGAGCTTGTTTTCTACATAGAACCTTTTACGGACAGCAAGCTGCTGGTGGGCGACCCTGTGCGCCTGCGGCAAATCCTTATAAACATCGTATCCAATGCTATAAAATTTACAGATACTGGCATTGTTAAAATCATTGCATCTGTAACAAACGAAACCGAAAACAGCAAAACCATATATTTTGAGATACGAGACACCGGCATTGGCATGTCGTCAGAGCAAATAAACCGTATTTTTGAGCCCTTTGTGCAGGCCGATAGCGGCATAACGCGCAAATACGGCGGCACAGGCCTTGGACTTTCTATTGTAAACAATCTTTTAGGCATTATGGGCGGCGAGCTGCATATAGAAAGCGAGCCGGGCAAAGGCAGTGTCTTTAGCTTTACGCTGGACTTTGAGGCCGTAGAGCTAACCATGTCCATGCCAGAGCGGCACACCCTGCTGGATATCTCCGAAAAGCCCTATTTTAGCGGCGAGGTGCTGGTTTGTGAGGATAATATAATGAACCAAATGGTCATTACAGAGCATCTAAGCCGTGTAGGGCTGGCCTGCACCATTGCAGAAAACGGCGCGATAGGCGTAGAGCTGGTGAAAAACCGCGCAAGGGACGGCGAGCCGCCCTTCGACCTGATTTTAATGGACATCCACATGCCCGTTATGGATGGGCTGGAAGCTGCCGAAAAAATAATCGCTTTAGAGCTGGAGATGGATATTTCTACACCCATAGTAGCAATGACCGCCAATGTGATGGTTAACGACCGCGAAATCTACAGACAGCGCGGCATGGAACATTGCATAGGCAAGCCCTTTACATCCCAGGAGCTTTGGGAGGGCCTGCTGAAATACCTAAAGCCAAAGGGCTGGACAAACCGCGGTGTAAATGTGTCGGTCCATACAGACAGCGATGCAGACGCGCCAAACCAGCTACACGATAGGCTTGTAACCCTATTTTTGCGGGACAACAGAAATAGATTTTCGCAGATATCGGATTGTTTGAACAAAGGCGACATAAGGCAGGCGCATATATTGGCGCATACCCTAAAAAGCTCGGCTGCTTTGATAAAAAAGACGCGGCTGCAAGATGTTGCGGCAGAGGTAGAGAGCCTGCTAAGCGACGGCGAGGATAAAACCACGGATATTCAGATGCTAAAGCTTAGAACAGAGCTGCGACATGTCCTGGACGAGCTGGAATCTATGCCCCTTGCCAAATCGGATGTATCGGCTATGGTTGCGCCCGATAATAAAGCCGGTGCGCACAATCCCAAGGATCTGCGCAAGCTGCTTTGCAAGCTAGAGCCGCTGCTTAAAAACAGAAGCACAGAAAGCCTGGATTTCTTAGATAATCTACGTGCCCACGCCTTGCCGGGTACGATAAAATTAGCAGAAGAAATAGAATCCTATGATTTTAAACCGGCACTGCAAACCCTTGCAGAGCTAAATAGAGAATGGGGGGTGTAGCGATATGGATGATCTGGAAAAAACATTTGAACAAGAAATGATGGATCTGGAAAAAAAGAACACCGTTCTTATTGTTGATGACGACGCATTGAACATAACGGCCCTAACACATATCCTAAAAGACGACTATACCCTATATGTGGAAAAAAATGGATCAGATGCTGTACAAACAACAAAAGAGCTTTTGCCGGATCTTATTTTGCTGGATGTAGTAATGCCCGGCATGGACGGCTTTGAGGTGCTGGAATATCTTAAATCCGTGCCAGAAACCCGCGATATCCCCGTTGTTTTTGTAACTGGCCTAAGCAATGCGAAGGATGAGGAAAAAGGTCTTGTGCTTGGTGCGGCGGACTATATCCACAAACCCTTCACCCCTGCCATTGTAAAGCTGCGGGTTAAAAACCAGCTGCAAATTGTAAACCAAATGCGCATGATAAACCACCTTAGCATGACGGACACATTGACAGGGCTGTTTAATCGCCGCCACTTTAATGTGCGCTTAAATTACGAATGGAACAGAGCCATACGCGAAAAAACCCTGCTTAGCTTGCTGATGATTGATGTGGACAATTTCAAGAACTATAACGACACATATGGCCATTTGCAAGGCGATGCTGTGCTTAGGGGTATTGCGGGCATTATGAAGGAAAAGCTTTTGCGCGCAACAGATATGCTGGCGCGTTGGGGCGGCGAAGAACTTTCTGTGCTACTGCCTGTAACAGACCTGGCCGGTGCGAAAATTGTAGCAGAGAAGCTGCGCAAAGGTGTTGAAGAGCAGGGATTTCTCTTCGAAAGCAATCCAACCCATGTAACAATCAGTATTGGCATAAATTGCGTGGCCCCTTGGGAATACAGCAGCATGAAGCATTTTGTAGGCGAGGCCGATAAAGCCCTGTATAAAGCAAAAAGAGCGGGCAAAAACAGAGCCGAACTGTCCGAGGGACTGGATTAAAAATAAAAAATGCGACTACAAAAAGGAGGATGAACATGGCAGCAATAATTTTGGATGGCAAGGCCTTGGCGGCACAGGTAAAGCGTGAGGTGGCAGAACAGGTAGCCGCACGCGGCCTAGCCCCGGGCCTTGCCGTTGTTATTGTAGGCGACAATGCGGCCAGCCGTATTTATGTAAATGCAAAGAAAAAGGACTGCGCGGCCTGCGGCATTAATAGCTTCGAATTTGCCCTACCCGCAGATGCAGGCGAGGCGGCTTTGCTAGAGCTAATTGCACAGCTTAATACGCGGCCGGATGTGCATGGCATATTGGTGCAGCTTCCCCTGCCCGATGGCTACAGCGAACAGGCCGTGATACAGGCCATAGCACCCGAAAAAGACGTAGATGCCTTTCATTTTGAGAATGTGGGCAAGATTGTTACTGGCGACTTTATTTTCCTGCCCTGCACACCGGCAGGGGTTATGGAAATTTTGGACCACTATGGCATTGACCCTTCCGGTAAACATTGCGTGGTCGTGGGCCGCAGCAATATCGTGGGCAAACCCCAGGCCCTGCTGCTGCTGCATCGCCACGCCACCGTCACCATTTGCCACAGCCGCACGCCGGATTTGGCAGCAATGACCAAACAGGCCGACATTTTGGTGGCCGCTGTAGGCAAACCGGGGCTGATAACAGCAGATATGGTAAAACCCGGCGCGGTTGTGATAGACGTGGCCATAAACCGCAAAGGCGACGGCAAAATCTGCGGCGATGTGGATTTTGATGCCGTTAAAGAAGTTGCAAGCCATATAACCCCTGTGCCAGGCGGTGTTGGGCCGATGACCCGGGCGGTTCTGTTGCGGAATACATTAAAATCCGCACAAATGTAACAGCCACCGTAGGGGCGGCTCTATGCCGCCCACAAATTAGGAATGAGGATATTTACAGTACATTGGACATAGATTCTACATTGTGGCACGAAACGGCTCGTAAGTTCTAATCTGTGAAGGGCGGAAATGACGCCACCATTATTTATAATAGTGGTTGTCTCATTTAAAGATTTTCAAAGCATTACTGGCTGAGAAAAAACAGTTTAGCATTGCATTGAAGCAAAGGCGCACTTATGTACCACCAAAGTGGTACGTGCGCAAAATTTATATTAGGAACATAAGGAGATAATCGGGTTATATGAAAATCGATATAATCAAGGAACATAATGTAACTCTGTATGAAGCATTGAGAGAACATACTATCACCTTGCGCCCCCTTAGCGATGACCATTTGCCTCTTTTGTATAAGTGGAACACAGACCCCGAAGTGCTTTATTGGAATGAAGGGCCTGATGCAGACCCGAATGATAACGACGATGAAGCCGTGCAATCCATTTATAGAGAAACTTCTAACGCCGGTTATTGTTTTATAGTTGAAATAGACGGAACAGCCATTGGTGAATGTTTACTTTGTAAAATGACCCTGCACTATGTCGTTGAAAAATATCCTGCTTCTACTGATATACGACGAATTGATATTTTAATTGGTGAAAAATCGTATTGGAATGTGGGAATTGGGTCAGTCATTGTGAAAATGTTAGTCAATTTAGCTTTCAACAATGAAAAAGCCGATATTGTTTATGGTATAACGGGTGATTTTAACAAAAGAAGCGGTCGGATATTTCAAAAAAATGGTTTTCATCTTTTTTTAGAGTATCCAACTGATTACTACCTCGGAGAAGATGGCTTGGAATTTCATTATCGTTTAACACGGGACGAATATAAAAATCGCTGAACGGAACATTATAATTTGCGTGCTTTATATGCATTAGTAACGTTATTTATGCCCTTCACAAATTACATCCTAGGGAATGGATTTATCCATTCCGAATCTATAATGAGCGGAATGGATAAATCCATTCCCTACAATAATTTTTTAGGAGGAAACTACAATGCAATACAAATCCGATATCGAAATAGCCCAATCAACCCCCATGCGTCACATCCGCGAAATAGCCGAGGTGGCAGGCATTGATGAAAAGTATCTGGAGCAATATGGCAACCACAAGGCGAAAATTGACTATGCCCTGCTGGCAGACAATGCCGCAAAGCCCGATGGCAAGCTGATTTTGGTTACGGCCATTAACCCAACGCCTGCCGGTGAAGGCAAAACGACCACAACCGTGGGACTTTCCGACGCTCTTCGCGCCATAGGCAAAAAGTCCATTGTGGCTTTGCGCGAGCCTTCCCTTGGGCCTGTTTTCGGCGTTAAGGGGGGTGCTGCCGGCGGCGGCTATGCCCAGGTTGTGCCCATGGAGGACATAAACCTGCATTTTACAGGAGATTTTCATGCCATTGGTGCGGCCAACAACCTACTGGCCGCACTTTTGGACAATCACATACATCAGGGCAATGCGCTGGGCATAGACACCCGAAGAATCACCTGGAAGCGTGCTGTAGACATGAACGACCGCCAACTGCGCTTTATTGTAAATGGCCTTGGCGGCAAGGCAAATGGCGTGCCCCGGGAGGATGGCTTTGACATTGTGGTGGCATCAGAGATTATGGCGGTGCTATGCCTGTCGGCGGATATTGATGATCTGAAAGCCCGCCTGGGTCGCATGATTGTGGCCTATAACCACGAGGGCGCGCCTGTTACGGCGGCAGACCTAAAGGCGCAGGGTGCTATGGCCGCATTGCTTAAAGACGCACTAAAGCCCAATTTGGTGCAAACGCTGGAGGGTACGCCCGCGCTGATACATGGTGGGCCTTTTGCCAATATTGCCCATGGCTGTAATTCTGTTACAGCCACCAAAATGGCTTTAAAGCTGGGCGAATATACTGTCACAGAGGCCGGGTTTGGCGCAGACCTTGGCGCAGAGAAGTTTTTGGACATAAAATGCCGCGCGGCGGGTTTAAAGCCCGACGCTGTAGTTATTGTGGCCACCGTTCGCGCCCTAAAGCACCATGGCGGCGTGAAAAAAGAGGATTTGGGCATTGCAGATGTGGCGGCTCTGGATGCGGGCTTGCCGAATCTGCTGCGCCATGTGGAAAATATTACCAAGGTATTTGGCCTGCCAGCTGTTGTGGCTATAAACCGCTTCCCAGCCGACGATGAAGCCGAATTGCAGCTGATAGAAGACCGCTGCCGCGAGCTGGGTGTAAATGTGGCTCTATCCGAGGTTTGGGGCAAAGGCGGCAAAGGCGGCGAGGCCCTTGCAAAGGAAGTTGTACGCTTGTGCGATACAAGCAGCCAACTGAGCTATGCCTATGAATCCGACATCTCTATTGAAGATAAATTAAACGCTATTGTTCAAAAAGTCTATCGTGGCACGGGTGTGGTGCTAACCCCCGAAGCCAAGCGCATAGCCCGCCAGCTAGAGCGGCTGGGCTTTGGCGGCCTGCCCATTTGCATGGCCAAAACCCAGTATAGCTTTAGCGACAACGCCGACCTGCGTTGTGCGCCGGAGGGTTTTGCCATTACTGTGCGCAGCCTGAAGGTCTCTGCGGGCGCGGGCTTTATTGTAGCTTTGGTGGGGGATATTATGACCATGCCGGGGCTGCCGAAAGTGCCTAGCAGCGAGAAGATTGATGTGGATAGCATGGGGCGGATTTCTGGGCTTTTCTAGAAGCGGACGACCGCAGGTCGCCCCTGCGAAGGGTGATTAATTATGCTAGTGAAAATGCTAATGATTTTTATCACGATTGTAGTCGCTATAAACAGTTTAGCTCGCATTTCAGTTGCTTTCCAGCCATCTATGAATCCTGGTTTTATAGCAGATCGTTTGGATATTGCAGAAATTATTAGCAACATGGAGCATGACTTTTTGTTGGAAGTGGTTGCACCGCTTGCGAGCCGACATGTGCCTGCGGGCATGTCAATAGATTTGAGAGCGACGGAAGATATGCAATGGGTGCTGCGCCGTTTTAGTGTCTATGACTGGAACGTTATGCTCTCGCATATTGATGGGGATTATTTGGTCCACATAATGCAGTTGCTTGAGGCATTGCCCTAAGCAAGGAGGGAGTTATGAGAAAATTAATCTTTTCGATTCTGGCTTTTGTGCTGGTCGCGGGTATTTTTGCCCCGGCAGCTTTGCAGGCCAGCGAAATTAGTGTTACTATAGACGGCGTTGCGGTGGATTTTGATGGCCAGCAGCCCGCCATTGTGGATGGCCGCACCCTTGTGCCTGTGCGCGGGGTGTTTGAAGCATTGGGCTTTGAAGTGGGCTGGAATCAGGATACATCTGTTGTCACCTTGCATGGCGGAGGATATTTTATAGAAATTGGAATTGGCAACCCATTTTTTACAAATCACAGCAGAAGTATTCCGTTGGATGTGCCTGCACAAATTATTAATGGCCGCACAATGCTGCCCATACGCGCCGTGCTGGAGAGCGTTGGGGTTGGGGTTGAATGGGATGGCGAAACCCAAACAGTAGCCATTGAATCCATTGGCGCAAGAAGCCAGCGATTAAGAGAGATTCTGGTAGGCACATGGACCTTAATCGAAGGAGGGATGCCTGAAGAATTCTACTTTAGCTCTATTACTTTCGATATTATTGATGCAGGCGGAATGGGCGATGGAGAAGCTGTGACAAGCCAGGGTACGCAGCAAATATCCTGGCTGATAAACGCCTATGGTGATTTGGTCATTCTTTTTCCCGACAAACTAGGCTATTTAGCTGTTTCGGAATTTAGCAATGATAGAATGACCATTCGTAACATGGCGATTCTTGATGGCTTTGAAAACCATCTTTTGTCTTTCAGGGCTGTATTTTCACGAGTACATTAATTTTAGGAGGAATCTTATGAGAAAGTTATTATCAACAATACTGGTTTTATTCGTAGCCTCAGGCATCTTTGCTTCTGCTACGCTACAGGCCAATGAAATCAATGTCACCATAGACGGCGTGGCGGTGGATTTTGATGGCCAGCCACCTACCATTGTAGATGGCCGCACGCTAGTGCCTGTGCGCGGGGTTTTTGAGCATATTGGCTTTGAAGTGGATTGGGATCAAGATGCGCAAATGGCTACCCTAACCCGTTATGACTTTACAATCAGAATTATAATCGGCGAGCAAGCATTTGGCATTGATGACTACGTGCGCGAAGCAACCGGCAATATCGAGCTGGATGTGCCTGCACAAATTATCGGAGGCCGCACGTTGCTACCCATACGCGCCGTGTTGGAGAGCGTGGGTTATGCTGTGGACTGGGACGGAGACACACGCACCGTGGTTGTTGCATCCGGGCAGCCTCTGTATGCGAGCGGCGATTATGTTACCATTGGCGGCGAGCGGTTTAGCACAGCCCTAACCGTGTTGGAGCTGATAGATGAGGGCTTGAATAACGATGATATACTGGTTTTACAATACATGGAAAACCTAACAGAACTGTGGTTGACCGGCAACTATATCAGCGACCTTTCGCCTCTTGCGGGTCTTACAAACCTAACAGAGCTAACAATCGGCTGGAATTATATAAGCGACATCACGCCGCTGGCGGGTCTTACAAATTTAACATGGCTAAATCTGGGCGGTAATGAAATTAGCGATATAACGCCACTTGCAGGGCTTGGCAATCTAACCCATCTATTCCTCCACAGCAATAATATCGACGATGTTGCACCACTAGCGGGACTTGCAAACTTAGATGAACTGTGGTTGACTGATAACCAAATCCATGATATCTCGCTACTGGCAGGGTTGACAGGCCTGGTAATACTGGATATCGCGCGTAACCCAATAAGCGATATATCGATTTTGCCAAGCCTCACCAATTTGGAAGGGCTGTGGCTTGCTGAAACTGAAATTATTGATATTTCGCCATTGGCCGGGCTTGCAAATCTGGAGTATCTGTCACTATGGGGCAACCAAATTGCCGATATTTCGCCGCTGATAGGGCTGAATTTGGTGTGGCTGGATTTGTATGGCAATCCCGTTGAGGATTGGTCATATGTGGATCATATGGAAGAGGTTGGTGGAAGACCAGAATGAGAAGAATATTGTCAGCCACATTAGCACTGATATTGACCGCAGGGGTTTTATCACCGGCCCTACCCCTACATGCCGCCGAAATCAATATCACCATAGATGGTTGGGCGATTGAATTCGAAGAAGTACAGCCAATAAACGTGGATGGCCGTACGCTGGTGCGCATGTTCGACATAGCCTCCAGACTGGGCCTCAGTCAATGGGGTCAGTCTTATTATGCACAGGATGCCACAATGTTTGGCAGCACAGCCGCAATACTTATTATTGCCGGAAGAGACACATTTTTGATTAATGACCAGGCTTTTCACCTGGATGTGCCCGCACAGTTTGTGGAATACGAAATGATGATACCTATCCGCGCAGTAATGGAGGGTCTGGGACACCTGGTAGAATGGGACAATGCAACCAATACCATCGCTATAACCACAACACCCTATACCGGGGATTATGTGATTATAGGCGGCAGGCAGGTCAGTACATCTTTGCCGGTGCTACATCTAAATAGGCTTGGTTTGGATGACGATGACATAGCCGCTCTGCAATATATGGAAAATCTGATAAGGCTTGAGCTGACAGACAACAATATTACTGACCTAACACCCCTGACAGGCCTAACAAGCCTAACCACACTGCACATTGACCGAAATCAAATAAACGATTTGACGCCGCTGGCGAGCCTTACTAATTTGACATGGCTTTTCATGGGTGGCAATCAGGTTACTAATTTTGAGCCGCTATTTGGCCTGGAAAACCTGACATGGCTAAACTTGGCCAGCAGCGGAATTAGCGATATAGAGCAGCTGGCAGAGCTAACCAGCCTTACCAGACTAATTTTGCATGTTAATGAAATTAGTGATATCTCGCCGCTGTCGAATCTTACGAATTTAAACTCGCTGTGGCTAAGCAGCAATCAAATCAGTGATATTTCGCCTTTGGCTGGGCTTACGAACTTGCAAGACCTTTCGCTGCATACCAACCAAATCACCGATATTTCGCCGCTGGCAGGGCTTACTGGCTTGATTTCGCTTGACTTAGACCGTAATCCGCTGGATGATATCTCTATTGCAACAATAGAATATTTTGCAAATTTGGAGCTTCTGAGTCTTGGGAATATCGGTATTAGTGACTTGACGCCGCTGGCAGGGCTTGTCAATCTAATAGACCTGTTCTTGCACGGCAACCAAATCAGCGATATAGCACCTCTGGCCGGACTGAATCTGAAGTGGCTGGATTTGACGGACAACCCGGTAGCAGACTGGTCTTATGTGGACCATATAGAAGAAGTTGAAGGAAGACCATAATAACACAAACGAAAGGAGTGTCTAAAATGGACATTTTAAAGGACTATTTGACAAAAACAGCAGGCCAGGAGCTTAACCGCGAGATGCTGACATTTGTTGCCAACATTGATATGGTAGCACAGCGCGATACGGCTGTAGCGAAAACGATTGTGCAGGAGCTGATAGACCAGCGTAGCCATCTAAAGCTCATTGCCAGCGAGAATTTCTGTACCCTGCCTGTGCAGTCTGCCATGGGTAATTTGCTTACGGATAAGTATGCCGAGGGCTATGCGGGCAATAGGTTTTATGCGGGTTGCGACAATGTGGACGAGATTGAGCGCATTGCCAGCAAAGAAGCCTGCGACCTTTTTGGCGCCCAGCATGCCTATGTGCAGCCACATTCCGGCGCAGATGCCAATTTGGTGGCCTTTTGGGCTATTTTGCGCAAACATGTGCAAACCCCAGCTTTGGAAAAATTTGGGGAGAAAAACCTGCTTAATATAACCCGGGAGCAATGGGACGAAATCCGGGTTGAGATGGGCAATCAGAAGCTTTTGGGCATGGATTTGTACAGCGGCGGACACCTAACCCATGGCTACCGCCACAATGCATCGGCCCAGATGTTTGACTGCTACAATTATCATGTGGATAAAGAAACCGGGCTTTTGGACTATGAGAATCTGCGCCAAATGCTGCATGAGGTAAGGCCATTAATTTTCCTAATAGGCTTTAGCGCGTATCCCGGCAATATTGATTATGAGATACTGAAAAAATACGCCGACGAGGTTGGCGCGGTTATGATGGTGGATATGGCCCATTTTGCGGGCTTGGTAGCCGGCGGCGCGCTAAGCGGCAAATACAACCCTGTGGCCTATGCCGATATCTGCACCACCACCACCCACAAAACCCTGCGCGGCCCGCGCGGCGGCATGGTACTGTGTACGGAGCCCTACGCAGAATATGTGGACAAAGGCTGTCCCCATGTTATAGGCGGCCCGCTGCCCCATGTGATGGCGGCCAAGGCCATTGCCTTTAAAGAGGCCAATACACCTGAATTTAAAACATATGCACATAAAATTATAGAAAATTCCAAGCATCTTGCGGCTTGTTTGGTAGAAAAAGGCATTGGTGTTTCCACAGGCACAACCCAGAACCACCTTGTGCTGGTAGATGTGGCCAGCCTGGGCCTTACAGGCCGCCAGGCCGAAAACGCCCTGCGCGAATGTGGCCTAACCCTAAACCGCAACACCCTGCCCTTTGATGTGAATGGCCCATGGTACACCAGCGGTCTGCGCCTTGGCACGCCAGCCACAACCACCCTAGGCATGGGCAAAGAAGAAATGGCAGAAATTGCCGACATTATAGCCAATGTGCTAAAGAATGTAAAGCCCACGCTGGACAAGAAGGGTAATGTAAGCAAGGCCAGATATGTGCTGGATGAGGGCGTAAAGGCCGATTCTATCAAGCGCATTAGGGCTATTTTGGATAGATTTGTGCTGTATCCAGAGATCGATGTGGACTTCTTTGCAAAATATTTCAATTAATAGTGTTTGTTTCGTAGGGGCGACCTGTGGTCGCCCTTTTGCGCATAAAGGAGGTAAACCATGAGAAAAATCATGACAACCGCGCTGGCAATGCTGGCTTTATCCATATTCGCGCCAACCGCACTACAGGCCAATGAAATCAATGTAACCATAGACGGTGTGGCGGTGGATTTCGATGGCCAACCGCCCACCATTGTAGATGGCCGCACCCTTGTGCCTGTGCGCGGGGTGTTTGAGGCATTGGGCTTTGATGTGGGCTGGGAGCAGGATAGGCAAAGGGTAACGCTGGTCAGCGAAAACCATGTCATTTCCATTTATATCGGAGAAGTAACATTTGTTTCCAATGATGTGAATTTTGGCCTTGATGTGCCTGCGCAAATCATAGAAGGCCGCACAATGCTGCCCATACGCGCCGTTGTAGAGAGCGTGGGCTATAGCGTGGACTGGGATGGTGCGACAAACACGGTGGTTATAACCCGCGGAGTGAACGAACAAGTCTCGACCATGGCCTTTAATTTTGCCCTACCCGATGGCGTTGTGCTGGACACCCAGCGACATAGCTCCGCCAATCTCCTGCTCTCACGAACCTGGCACCAGGGCAGGTTGCCGGATTTTACGGATGTTCTTTGCTTTGAGGGCGGCGGCGGTTCTGTTTTGGAGGCCCAGCCTCATGGCCTAGCAGGAATGGCGCCTCCTGTTAACCCTGAAGTTTGGGGCAATTTGGATGCACCATTGGCTTTAGAGACCCTGCTTGGATTTATAAGCCTCGATGGACTGTACATTTTGAGAACCGTCGGCAATGTAACCGAGGTGAGCTTGGGCGCAACATCTGCTGTTTTGAACCTTCCGGTTTGGAATAAAGAAACTGATGAGTTTATGTCGCTATTTTATCTGGGGCAGGTGCTGCCAAATGGGGATATATACGGGATGGTGCTGTTTATCATTTTTGATGACCTGGACGCAGAAGGTGTCGCGATTTTGAATGAACATTCCCAAAGGATTGGGTATGATTTTCTAGAAAATGCCATTAGCAATATGGAAAATGCCCTGTGGCAAATAGGGATGTTTAATTGAGATTAGCCCAGACGCATGGCATTGACCTTCGCCTCATCAGGCGTAATATACGCTGTTTTGTGGCCATCATAAATCACAAAGCCCGGCTTTGCACCGCTGGGCTTTTTTACTTGGCGGCGGGGGCAGTAGTCCACAGGAACAAGGCTGCCGGTGCGGGCGCGGCTGTAATAGGCGGCCAGATGGGCGGCCTCTTCCAGGGCGGCGTCAGTTACCTGTCCGTTTTGGGCGCGCAAAATCACATGGCTGCCGGGGATGTTTTTTGTGTGCAGCCAAATATCGTCCTGGGCTGCAAAGCGCAGGGTCAGCTCGTCGTTTTGTGCATTATTTTTGCCTACGTATATGTCGAACCCATCGCTGGAAATATAATGCAGGGGCTTGGCCTTTTTTTCTTTGCCCTTCTTTTTCTTTTCGGGCCTGCGCTTTAAAAAGCCTTGGCCGGCCAGCTCTTCGCGTATTTGAGAGATATCGGCATCGTCATTGCAATTGGCTATGGATTCGCGCACGCCTTCCAGATATTGCAATTCTTCCATATTTTGTGCTATCTGTGCTTGCAAGGCCACAAAGGTGCGCTTTTGCTTATTGTATTTGGCAAAATATACCTGTGCATTTTCTGGCGCGGTTTTGGCTGGGTTTAGGGGAATTTCGATTTCCGGCATGTTCTCGTCATAAAAATTCATGGCACGGTAGACCTTGTCGCCAAGGGCAATTGCATAAATCCCCGCCGTTACCAGCTCGCCGTAGAGTCGCAGGGTCTCGCGGTCTGCAATTTCGTCCATCGTGGCTTCGTGCATTTGCGCCTTCTTTACGGCGCGCTCTATTAGATTTTGCACATGCCGCCGCAGGTCTTGGGATTTTTGGCGCAGGGCCTCGCCGCTATCTCTTGCAGCAAAGTAAAACTCTGCCATCCCAGATGGGGTGTCAAAATGCCGCAAAAGGTCATTATTATAAACTTGAGGGCCTATTACAGCAAACTTCTCCGGCACGGCATTGTGGTTAAAAATCACATAGGGTTTAAAATTGCCACTTCTCACGTCCTCCATGGTTGCGGCAAAGGCTGCAAAAAGGGCTTCGCGCTTGTTTTCCGGTACAGGCTTGTCGGCTTCTATCTGCGCTGATTGGCAAATAATGGCGGCAGAAAGAGGGCCTATGCCCGTATGATTTTGAAAAATCAGCTTGGCGGCGGCCAAACTCTCATTTTGGATGCAAATGTCCAGAAAAACTTGTTTATCCAGCATCAGGGGGTTTTGCTTGTCCTGCCCGGGGGGTGCTACATATGGCCGCCCCGGCAATATCTGCCGAACAGAGCTTTGGCCATAGGATACATGCTTTATGCTATCCAGTATCACATCGCCATCCGCAAGGATAATATTGCTATATTTGCCCATAATCTCCATCACAAGGGTCTTTTGCACGGGCTCGCCCAATTCGTCAAAATTTTCGATGTTTATGTGTACGATACGCTCAAAGTCTGGTTGTACAATGCTTGCAACCCTGCCGCCCTGCAAGTGTTTGCGCATTAGCATACAAAACATTGGGGCTGTTAGCGGATTTTCTTTTTGGGTTGCTGCCACAAAGTGCATACGCGCAAAGCTTGCGTTGGCGCAAAGCAACAGCCGGTGGTTTGCACCACGGCTGCGCACCATCATTATAATCTCGTCGCTTTCCGGCTGATATACTTTGTCTATCCTGCCGCCTATCAGGCTTTCCGACATTTCACGGGTTACGGCAGCTATCATAATTCCATCAAATGCCATTTTACATCCCTTTTTCTTTCATTAGCTTTTTATCCTTGTACATCAGTCCATCGGCCAGGGCAATCACTTCATCTATGCACTCGCTTTCATCGTGCTTTGTGGCTGCACCCATAGCCAAAGATAGCCTAAATGGCAGGCCTTCATAGCTTTCCATGGCTTGCTTCATTTGATTTATCAAACTATTAGCATAATCCAAATCAGCACCAGAAAGCAGAAAAACAAACTCGTCCCCACCTATTCTGGCCACAAAGTGTTGCTTTTGGCGAGCATTTTCCATAATTTGCGCCGCTGTTTGCAGCATCATATCGCCATATTTATGACCCAGAGTGTCATTGGTCTCTTTTAGCCAGTTTAAATCGCACATTATAACGCTAAGCGGCAGATGCTCCGCCGCATTATACCGCGCTTTCGCGCCATCAAAAGCAATGCGGTTTGGTAGGCCGGTCAAAGAATCCACACCGACACCTTGTTCCAGTCTTTTTAGCAGCGCGCGGTTTTGTGTCACATCAGAGAAAAAGGCTACGGAGCCGTGCCTATTGCGCTTTTCGTCAATCATGCTGTGTATACGCAAATTTAGCACCAGCGGAAAACCGTCGTCAGAAATATAGATATCCCTGCTCTCTTCAATTTCGGGACTTTCCACAATTTGGGCATCGCGCTCTACAAGAGCCGCAAGCACGCTATCCAGCGTGCAGACCCGCAGGTCTATCCCCTGGGAAGTGAACCAATGGCCGGCACTTGGGTTAAAGTCCGTAATATGCCCTTTTTCGCCCAGCACCAGTACATAATCCTCCATATAGCCAAAAACCTTACTTCTGGCATAGCGAGAAAAGAGATTTTGCTCGTTTCGGGTTGTTAGTGCGAGATATATGAATATAAGCGTGACCGCGGCAGCAAGGGCTGTGGCATCCAGCCCAAAAGGCGGAATCCCGGCGAGTGTAATAAGATTGCCCAGTAGTGTAACAATTACACCGACCGCCATAAAGGTCGATGAAAGTCTATAAAATCGTGGCTTGCGCATATGGCCTCTGGCCAACACAAAAACAGTAGCAACAGCCAAAAAATATGAATACACCGTGTGTACCCAAAACCATGGGCCGCGAACGGTATACAGTTCGAAATGCGGATAGGCCGCGGCCAGTTCGACCTCGCGCATAAAGTGCGAGAGATGCGGGGTTAGCGCAACCACGGCATTGAGCAAAGGCATAATGAAAAACAAAAGCATGATGCGCCTTGGCATTTTGTATTCTGGGCTAAGATTGACATATACAATCAGAAATTGCAAAGATGAGGCAAGACTTACAAAAATTATAGCTATATTCCATATAAAGGTGCTAGTGTAAATATTTTCTACCAACACAACGGATAGCTGAGAAACATTCCAGCCGATAACAGCAACCGCCATGCACGCAAACAAAACGCTGCATTTGGTTCTTATGCAACGAATTATCTCCAGCACAAGAACAAATATAGCGATAAGCAAAAAAGGTGCATATGTGACTATTAGCTCAATATTGCTCATAAAATCACATTCCAATAATTAGTTTGAATGACTATTATAACATACACAGACGAAATTTTCAAGATAAAATTTGCGAGCTCAATAAATGACCTCGATAAGCGTCAACCCCTGGGGCGGCATTGTTTTGCCTGCACGGATTCGATTGCGCTCCGCAATAATGTCCAAAATGGCATCTGGCGCGGTTTTGCCCGTGCCTACATTGACCAGCGTGCCTGCTATGATGCGCACCATATTGTATAAGAAGCCATTGCCATTAATGGTTATTTCTACTAGCTCGTCCTTTTTGACTACCACTAGTGAATATATTGTGCGCACCGTAGATTTTACTATACTACCAGTAGCACAAAATCCGGCGAAATCGTGTTCGCCCAGAAAATGGCGGGCTGCTGCCGCCATTTTGTCCACATCTAGTGGCATATAGATATGTGCGGAAAGATTGCGCAAAAGGGGGTTGTGATACCTGCTGTTGCAAATTGCGTATCGATATGTTTTTGATTTTGTTGCATTGATGGGATGGAAGTTGTCCGGAACATCCGATGCAGCCGTAATGCGTATATCGTCCGGCAGCTGGGCGTTTAGCACCAGCGGCATTTTGGCTGCCGGGACTTTGCAGGCAAAGCGCGGTATTACATGGGCGCGCTGGCCAAGGGCGTGTACACCGGCATCTGTGCGGCTTGCGCCCAGCATCGTAAACATATCTTCACTAATGTTCATGGCCCGGCAAATAGCGCGGGATAGGGTTTCCTGCACGGTCAGCCCATTACGTTGGTCTTGCCAGCCCTGGTAGTTTGTGCCGTCGTATGATACTGTCAGTAAATATCCCATTACAATATACCCCAGATATTTGCAAAATATTCCAATACGAAAACTAGCGCAACGAACAGACCGACTATAGACAAGGCCTTATAATCTCGCGTTTTCATCTTCATTTGTTTCATGCGGGTGCGGCCCATATCGCCGCGGTAGCAGCGGGCTTCCATAGCCAGCGCAAGGTCATCCGCACGACGGAAGGATGAGATAAACAGCGGTACCAACAGCGGTACCAGGCTTTTGGCTTTTTTAATGATACCACCAGTATCAAAATCTGCGCCACGTGCCATCTGTGCTTTCATTATTTTATCCATCTCTTCTATTAAGGTCGGGATAAATCGTAGGGCTATGGTCATCATCATCGCAATTTCGTGGGCAGGCACGCCAATTTTTTTAAAAGGCTTTAGCGAAAATTCTATTGCATCTGTCAGTTGTATTGGCGTTGTGGTCAAAGTTAGGATGCTAGAGCCAATGATGAGCATAATTAGCCTGGTGCCCATGCGTGCGGCGTTTATCAAGCCTAGCGTGGTGATTCGTATAAAGCCAAATTCCAGCACCACATCGCCGCCCTGTGTGAAAAAAATGTTGAGAAAGGTGGTGAAAATGATGATGAAGAAGATGGCACGCAGGCCGCGAAACAAAAAGCGCGGCGGCACTTTGGACACATGAATTACAATGGCCAAATACAGCGCGGCCAGGGCATAGCCCAAAAAGTTGCCCACAAAAAATAGGATTGTAATAAATATGATTGTGCAGAGCAGCTTCATGCGCGCATCCAGCCTATGAATAAAGCTATCGGCATGGTAGTACTGCCCTATGGTAATTTTTAACATATTAACCTCTTAATTTCTTCCACGGCTTGTTCCGGTGTATAGATGCCATCTGGCAGCGCGAAGCCTGCATTTTGCAGGGCTCTGGCCAGATAGGCGGCTTGGGTAGATGCAAGACCTATGGCCTCCAGTTCATCTATCTTCGCAAAAATCTCTGCGGGTGGGCCATATAGCGCGATTTTGCCGTGATTAATAACGAAAATACGGTCCACCAGCCGGGCAATATCCTCCATGCTATGGGACACTAATACAACTGTCAGTTTCAATTTTTGGTGCATATCTCTAATGCGCCCGAGGATTTCATCACGGCCGCGGGGGTCTAGCCCTGCCGTGGGTTCGTCTAGCACCAAAATTTCCGGCTTCATGGCCAGTACGCCGGCAATGGCCACGCGGCGTTTTTGGCCGCCGCTAAGCTCAAATGGCGATTTTTCGTGCAGTTCAGGCGGTATGCCAACAATTTCCAGCGCGTCTTGCACACGCTTCTTGGTTTCGTCAGCTGCAATGCCCATATTTGCTGGGCCAAAGGCCACGTCCTTAAACACGGTCATCTCGAAAAGCTGATGCTCCGGATACTGGAAAACCAGCCCAACCTTGCTGCGTATGGCTTTTAAGCGGCTTTTGTCCGCCCCTATGTTCTCGCCATCAATAATGATACTACCAGTATCAGGTCGTAAAAGTACATTAAGATGCTGTATAAGCGTAGATTTGCCGCTGCCTGTATGGCCAATAAGCCCTACAAATTCGCCCTTTTGTATCGTCACATTGATGTCGTCCAGGGCTTTCTTCTCAAAGGTGCTACCTCTACTGTAAGTATGCGAAAGATTTTTTATCTCAATTGACATAATTCCTCCACCAGCGCGTCTACCGACAATATCCCTTGCGGCAGGTTTACGCCTGCACGCCGCAGTCCATCGGCAATTTCGGCCACCTGCGGCACATCCAGTCCAATGGCCTTTAGGGGCGCGATTTGCGCAAAAACCTCTGGGGGCGTACCTGTCATGGCTACTTTGCCCTCTTCCATCACTATTATGCGGTCGGCCTGGGCTGCTTCATCCATATAATGGGTTATAAAAATTATCGTGATACCCTCAGTATTAAGTTTTTTAACCACGCCCATCACTTCGCGGCGGCCTATTGGATCCAGCATGGCCGTGGGTTCGTCCAGCACAATGATATCCGGACGCATGGCTAAGATTCCAGCAATGGCCACGCGCTGTTTTTGGCCGCCACTTAGGAAATGCGGCGGATTTTCTGCGTATTCGGACATGCCAACAGAAAGCAGGGCCTCGTCCACGCGCTTGCGGATTTCGGCTGGCGGCACGCCCAGATTCTCCGGGCCAAAAGCCACATCCTCCTCCACAATAGTCGCGATTATCTGATTATCCGGATTCTGGAAGACCATGCCCACAGAACTACGAATATCCCAAAGCCGCTTATCATCAGCAACAGAGATACCTTTAACCCACATCATGCCAGATGTAGGCGAAAGCAGGCAATTGATGTGCTTTGCCAGCGTAGATTTGCCGCTGCCATTGTGCCCTAAAATCGCAACAAATTCGCCCTGGGTAACGGTTATATCCACACCGGCCAAGGCAGCCTTGGTCTCTGCAATGGCTGTTTCGTCCACCCCATGCACTTTATATTCAAACACAAGATTTTCTGTTTTTACAATATATTCCATTATGCACCTGGCTTCATTTTATATATGCTATAATTTCTCGTGACGAGCCCGCCACCATCTCCAGCATCACAGGCCCCTTTATGTATAGCTCTCCCAGCTCTACAAAGCTTGGGCAGAGGATTCTGTCACCCAGTTTTTCCCAATCCCATGGGTCATAGCCCGTTATTTCGGCGTTATGCTCTACCCGTTCTCCGTGCTTTGCCAAAAAAGCATCGAACTTAGCCTGCTTGCTTCGCTGCACATCCGCAAAAAATTTATCAACATCATTGGTTTCGCGTGGGATAAGCCCGTAAATTGTGCGCTTATCGGACAGGTCATGGTCAAAATTAATGTCAAGGGATTTTAGCGCAAAGCATATCAGGCAGCCCACAGAATACGACACAAACCGCACATCAAAGAGAAACCGTGGGTTGCGCAGCACTTCCATATGTGCCTGAATTTCTTTCATAAACTGCTCCCGCGAAATTTGCAGCAGGGCCGCCAGTCCCGCGTATTCCGCCATGCCTTCTGTTGTTTCTGCATATTGCTCTTGCAACATAGCATCGCCTATAATGCGCCGCCTGGCCTCGCGCAGCACGATAAACTGCTGCAAATCAATCGCGCTGTTGTCAACAATAGCCTTTGCTAAATAATGGTTTTCTGCCAGCTTTAGCCGAAAATTGTCCACATCCTGCGGATATGTTAGCAGCGCAAATTCATCGGGCCATCGTGTTTCGCCCTGCTCCTGTTGAAAAGCATGGAACATCTCGTGTACCAGGCCCGTCACTAGCCGTGGTATATCAGCCTTTTCGGGATTTTCTACATGCCAAATAGCCAAGGGCACATCGTCCAGCATTATTGCGGTGTTACCGGAAAATCGTGCGTCCCGTGGCATCTCTTTATCGCACAGGTATACGGTTTCGTCATCATACAGCGCGAAGCCAACTGGCGCAAACCCCGGCCATATAGCGGCAAAATCGATAGTGCCGATGATTTCGTCCAATTGCTTTACCAAATTATTCATCGAGCCATTATAGCATATGGCGGGATGTTTTGCAAGCACAAGAAACGAAAACAAAAGGCGGCCTTTGGCCGCCCTTGAATTATTATTCAGCTAATATGTACCCCTAATTACCCAAGCAACTGAAGGATAGACTGTGGAGACTGATTACCTTGAGCCAGCATAGATGTAGCAG